>Ga0210040_10000072_pt1 | contig 223478 bp, 201 predicted proteins | sample CryGeyCG12114_NA_FD_185462 | JGI IMG/M metagenome (GOLD analysis project Ga0210040, IMG submission 185462) | Groundwater microbial communities from aquifer - Crystal Geyser CG19_WC_8/21/14_NA (SPAdes) (version 2) | ecosystem: Environmental > Aquatic > Deep subsurface > Groundwater | place...
GGGCGCGTCGGGCGTCGGGCGGCGGGCGCTGCGGGCCGGCGCGTCGGGCGGCGGGCGCTGCGGGCGGGCGCGTCGGGCGTCGGGCGGCGGGCGCTGCGGGCCGGCGCGTCGGGCGGCGGGCGCTGCGGGCCGGCGCGTCGGGCGGCGGGCGCTGCGGGCGGGCGCGTCGGGCGTCGGGCGTCGGGCGACCACGAACGACGGGTGCGCACGCGCCCGCATGCGAGGTTGTCGGCCGCGTGGTTCGGCTTTCCGGAAAGCGCGATCGCCAGTGCGAGGAGGCCTGCCGCGCCCCCTCGTTCCCGCTGCCCGACCGCCGATCGGGTATAGAGACCGCCTGGCGAGCCCGCTTCAAAGGCAGATGCGGGTCGTACTCCGACGCGAGCTCACTGCTGGAACGGTCGCTTCGTCATCGACCTCAGCGGCGACGGAGAGCGGGAGCGGGAGCGGGAGCGGGAGCGGGAGCGGGAGCGGGAGCGGGAGCGGGAGCGGGAAGGAGCTTCACCATCGGGCGCGGTGTCGAAGCGACGCGAGCGAAAACGGCCAGTAAACGGCCAGTGACGACGAGAAAGCCCCGGAGCCGCATCTGCGACTCCGGGGCTGATCAGGGATTCTGGTGCACCCCCTCGGACTTGAACCGAGAACCCACTGATTAAGAGTCAGTTGCTCTGCCAATTGAGCTAGAGGTGCGCTGTTGTCGAACGTGCCGCAACGGAGAACAACAATAGCATGGGTTCCGCCCGTCCCAGAACAGCATGCACACCGTGTGCCGACGCAGGACGGTGCACCATCCGCACCATGTCGAAGGAGCCCCACCCATGACCGATCGCCTCGCCTCCGGCGACATCGCCCCTGACTTCGCCCTGCCCGACGAGCAGGGCATCACCAGACGCCTCCACGACTACCGCGGCCAGAAGGTCATCGTCTACTTCTACCCGGCCGCCTCCACCCCTGGCTGCACCACAGAGGCGTGCGACTTTCGGGACTCGATGTCCTCGCTCCAGGCCGCCGGGTACACGGTCCTCGGCGTGTCGAAGGACACGCTGCCGGCGCTCGAGCGGTTCCACGAGGAGCAGAGTCTCACGTTCCCGCTCCTGAGCGACCCTGACCTCGTCGTCCACAAGGAGTACGGCGCGTACGGCGAGAAGAACCTCTACGGCAAGGTCACGACGGGGACGATCCGATCGACGATCGTCGTCGACGAGGACGGTCGCATCGCGCTGCCGCTCTACAACGTGAAGGCCACCGGTCACGTCGCGTCGCTCCGGAAGAAGCTCGGCCTCGACTGACGGCACTCGCCCGGCACGCCGGGCCCCACACCCGGCTCCCCGGTGCTCGGCCTCGACTGACGGCACTCGCCCGGCACGCCGGCCCCACACCCGGCTCCCCCGTGCTCGGCCTTGACTGACCGCACTCGCTCGACTGCCCGGCCCCACATCCGGGTCCGGCCGCAGGAGGCACGCTCAGTCGGTCGGGTCCGGCCGGGCGAGCACACGGGTCGCGGGAGGCGACAACACGAGCACCAGGGCGACGATCGCCGGGGCGAGCAGGGCCCATCCGATCGCGGGCGCACGGAACACCCCTTGGAAGGCGCCGACCGCGAGTGCGATCTGAATGACCTGCCAGACCACGATGCCGCTGCGGACCCATGAACGCCCGCGTCCGAGCCCGATGACCATCGCTCCGAGCCACAGCGCGGCGATCGCGGTGAGCACGATGAGGGCGAGACCGTTCACGAGCACCGCGGGCGGCGCGGCGACGAGGTCCACCAGCAGGACGACGGTCACGGCGACGACTGCGAGGAACTCCAGACCGACGACGATCCACAAACCCAGGATCGCCGGCGACCGAAGCGCTCCGCGATCAGGCACTTCCGGTTCGGCACGCAGCTCACCCGACACAGACATCCTCCAGCTCGCAACCCTTGATTTGGCCATATCAGTATGGAACGATGTTCGAGGTCGTTCGGACGCCACGATGACGTAGGCGTCTCCCGGGTGACGGTCTCGTGAACTCCGTGTTACAGCTGCACTGGAGCGCAGAGACCGTTTCGCCTGGGATGTGACTCTCTCGAGCTTTCCTCTCCCCCACCGAGGATCCCCCGCAGGATACCCCTGCAGAGAATCTCCCCCACCACGGCTTTCGCCGTGCGATTCGAGCATCAAAGGAGCATCAATATATGGATTGGCGTGACAAGGCCGCGTGCCTCACCGCGGACCCGGAGCTCTTCTTCCCCGTCGGCAACACCGGTCCGGCCGTCGACCAGATCGAGAAGGCGAAATCGGTGTGCGCCCGATGCACCGTCACCGAGATGTGCCTGCAGTACGCGCTCGAGAACTCGCAGGACTCGGGCGTCTGGGGCGGCCTGAGCGAAGACGAACGTCGCGCTTTGAAGCGTCGCGCCGCTCGCGCACGCCGCGCCTCCTAGCGGCCCCGCAGCACCGTCGTCGACGGCGGCTGCCGCACCACCGCCTGACGCCAACGGCGCTCACCCCGATCAGGGTGGGCGCCGTTGCCTCGTCCGCGGCACCGGCATCCGACCCGCCGCCCTCGTTCCACCGGGGAGGCTCACCGCCAAGCACCCGCCGCGCACCGCCCGGAGCGGGCGGAGGCCCGCCGTCGAAGCGGCGCCGCTACCGCTCAAGCCAGCGGAACGGGACCACGATGGTCACCTCGGTCCCGCTGTCGACGAGCGTGTGCCAGTCGATAGTGCCGCCCAGCTCGCCCTGGATCAGGGTCCGAACGATCTGCGTGCCGAGCCCGGCGCCCACCTTGCCCTCGGGCAGCCCGACACCGTTGTCCCGCACCTGCACCTCGAGGTGCTCCTCGTACCGGTCCGCGACGATCTCGACCTCGCCGTCGCGCCCCGCGAGACCGTGCTCCACCGCGTTCGTCACGAGCTCGGTCAGGCCGAGCGCGAGCGGCGTCGCTGCCTCGCTCGGCAGGATGCCGAACTCGCCCGTCTTCTTCGGGCGAACGGTCGTGTTGTGGCTCGCCGCGACCTCGGTGATGAGCATGAGCACACGGTCGAACACGTCGTCGAAGTCAACGTTCTGACTGAGCCCCGTGGATAGGGTGTCGTGCACCACGGCGATGGCGGCGACGCGGCGCATCGCCTGCTGGAGGGCCTCGGTCGCCTCCTCGGAGTGCGCGCGTCGCGCCTGGATGCGGAGCAACGACGCAACCGTCTGCAGGTTGTTCTTGACGCGGTGGTGGATCTCGCGGATCGTCGCGTCCTTCGTGATGAGCTCGCGCTCCTGGTGCCGCATCTCGGTGACGTCGCGGCAGAGGACGATCGCGCCGATCCGGGTGCCGTGGTCGCGGAGCGGGATCGACCGCAGGCTCACGGTGACCCCCTTCGCCTCCACGTCGGCACGCCACGGCGCTCGGCCAGTGACCACGAGGGGCAGCGACTCGTCGACGACGAGTTGTGCGCCGAGCAGGTCCGTCGTCACCTCGGCGAGCGACCGCCGCTCCAGCTCACCTTCGAAGCCCATCCGGTTGAACGCGCTCAGCCCGTTCGGGCTGGCGAACGTGACGGTGCCGTCGACGTCGAGCCGCAGCAGACCGTCGGAGGCGCGCGGCGCCCCCCGGCGTGGGCCGGCGGGAGCGCCGAGGTCCGGGAAGTCCCCGGTGGAGATCATCCCGAACAGGTCGTTCGCACTCGAGATGAACGTCAGCTCCTGTCGGCTCGGCGTCCGCGTCTCGTTCACGTTCGAATGCCGCGTGACGATCGCGATGGGGGCGTCGGTGGTCTGGGCGGTCTGCGTGGAGAGGCGCCGCATCACCGGCACCGCGCGCACGCGGGTCGGGGTGTCCTCGTACCAGTCCGGCTCGGCCGAGTCGACGACCGTGCTCTCGTGGAACGACCGCGTGACCTGCTCGCGCCACTCATCGTGCACGGTGTGCCCGACGACGTCCCGGTAGAAGAGCGTCGCCGCGGAGGACGGCCGCGCGTGGGCGACGGCGACGAACGAGTCGTTCTCCGTCGGGACCCACAGGACGATGTCGGCGAATGACAGGTCGGCGAGCAGCTGCCAGTCCCCGACCAGGAGATGCAGCCACTCGACGTCGGCTTCGGACGACCGGCCTTGGGCGGAAACGAGGTCACTGAGGGTCGACACGGGCACAAGTCTAGGTCGGCCGAGATGAGCACCGGATGCACCGCCGGCGGTCGGTGCCACGTCATCCCCAGCCACCACAGAGAATTAAATGTCACATGCTGGTCGTCAATACCATCGTGCTCGCGGTCGAGGAGGCCGCCATCCGGGGCTTCACGAGGGGGGCACATGAACGAGCGCGCACGACGACCGCAGGACGTCGACCCGTTCGACGCGGCACTGGTCGCCGGGATCTCCGAGGACGTCGGCAGTGCGGGTGGCCGCGACACGACCCGGTCGGGAGGGACGGGGCCGGCGATCCGCGCCGGCGCAGGCCGGCAGTCGCTCGCCGCCGTCGAGACCGTCTTCGCCGTGCAGCCGACCTCGCGCCAGGCGCTACCGGACCCAGCACCGATCGCCCGCGATCTCGCGCATTGCATCGTCGAGATCCTGGCAGGTGCACGCGACCTCGACCAGATCGCCCGGTGGATCACCGACGACGTCCACCGGCACCTGCAGGTCCGCGTGACGATGGCCGCTCGGGCACGGTCGGCACGACGGACGCCGCCTCGCCGCCCGGTGTTCGGCATCGGCTCTGTCCGGGTCAGCGAGCCCCGCGACGGGGTCGCCGAGGCCACCGTCATCGTCCACGCCCGGGCGCGCACCCGCGCGGTCGCCATCCGCCTCGAGGGGCTCGACGGACGGTGGCGGGCGACGGCCGTGAGCGTGCTCTGAGTGACACGGTGCGGGCCTCCCTGCTCGGCGCCTCCCCCGCCCGAAGCAGCCTGGCCCGCCGGGGCGCTGCCCAGCGCGGAATCGACGGCGCTGTGGAACCAGCCGTGCTACGGAACCGACGGTGCTGCGAAACCGACGACGGCGCCCCGGGAAGGGACGCCGTCGACAGTGGAACCTGGCTCGCTCAGCCCTTCTTGACGGCGCGGCGCTCGGCCCGGTTCGCGGGAGCGGCTCCGCCGCCCTGCCCGAAGGCACCGCGCTGTCCCGATGCGGTGGCGCTGCTTCCGAACGCGGCGCCCTTCTCGGGCGCGGCCGCGATCTGCTCGGCCTCCTGCTCGGCCTGCTGACGCTGCGCGAGGGCGGTCGCGGCCTGCTCGAGGCGCCCGCGCTCGTCGCGCACCTCCACCTCGCCGCCGATCGTCGGAGCGGAGTACTCGAGACCGTCGTTGTCGCCTTCCTCGCCGAGGCCACGCGCCTGGATGGTGGCGTTCTCACCGTCGCTCTGGACCTGCACCTCGAGGTTGAAGAGGAAGCCCACGCACTCCTCGCGGATCTGGCCCATCATGCTCTGGAACAGCGCATAGCCCTCGCGCTGATACTCGACGAGCGGATCGCGCTGGGCCATGGCCCGCAGACCGATGCCGTCCTTCAGGTAGTCCATCTCGTAGAGGTGGTCACGCCAACGCCGGTCGATGACCGACAGCACGACGCGCCGCTCGAGCTCGCGCATCGCCTCGTCCCCGAGCGCCTCCTCGCGCCGCTGGTAGGCGACCTCGGCGTCCGAGAGGATCTCGCGTCCGAGGAACTCACGCGACGCCTTGCCCCTAGACCCGGCCTCGGTGATGACCTCGTCGATGGTGATGGAGATCGGGTACAAGGTGCCGAGCTCCGTCCACATCGCATCGAGGTCCCAGTCGTCCGGGGATCCCTCGCTGGTGTGGGTGTCGATCACGGCGTCGACGACGCTCGCCAGGAACGCCTGCGCCCGGTCACGCAGGTCGTCGCCTTCCAGGATGTGCCGACGGTCGCTGTAGATCGCCTCACGCTGCCGGTTCAGGACGTCGTCGTACTTCAGGACGTTCTTGCGGATCTCCGCGTTCCGGGCCTCCACCTGTGACTGCGCGCTGCGGATCGCACGCCCGACGAGCTTGTTCTCGATGGCGAGATCATCGGGGACGTTGGAGCGGCCCATCAGGCTCTCCGCGGCACCCGAGTTGAACAGCCGCATCAGGTCGTCCGTGAGCGACAGGTAGAACCGGCTCTCGCCGGGGTCGCCCTGCCGACCGGAACGCCCGCGGAGCTGGTTGTCGATGCGCCGGGACTCGTGGCGCTCGGTGCCGAGGACGTACAGGCCGCCCGCATCGCGCACCTTCTCGGCTTCCTCCTCCACCTCGGCCTTCACACGGGTGAAGACGTCATCCCACGCGGCCTCGTACTCGTCCGGGGTCTCCGTCGGAGAAAGCCCCTCCGCGTGCATCTCGGCGACAGCGATGAACTCGGCGTTGCCACCGAGCATGATGTCGGTTCCGCGGCCGGCCATGTTCGTCGCGACGGTGACGGCGCCGAGGCGACCGGCCTGCGCGACGATCGCGGCCTCCCGCGCATGGTTCTTCGCGTTGAGCACCTCGTGCTTGACACCGCGCTTCGCAAGCAGTTTCGACAGGTACTCGGACTTCTCGACGGAGGTGGTGCCGACGAGGACCGGCTGGCCCTTCTCGTGCCGTGCCTCGATGTCCGCGGCGACCTGCTCGAACTTGGACTCCTCGTTCTTGTACACGAGGTCGGTCTGGTCGATGCGCTGCATCGGCTTGTTCGTCGGGATCGGCACGACGCCGAGCTTGTAGGTCGACATGAACTCCGCCGCCTCGGTCTCGGCGGTGCCGGTCATGCCGGAAAGCTTCGCGTACAGGCGGAAGTAGTTCTGCAGCGTGATGGTGGCGAGGGTCTGGTTCTCGGCCTTGACCTCGACCCCCTCTTTCGCCTCGATCGCCTGGTGGATGCCCTCGTTGTAGCGACGGCCCATGAGGATGCGGCCGGTGTGCTCGTCGACGATGAGGACCTCGCCGTTCATGACGACGTAGTCCTTGTCCCGCTTGAACAGCGCATCGGCCTTGATCGCGTTGTTGAGGAACGAGATGAGCGGGGTGTTCGCCGACTCGTACAGATTGTCGATGCCGAGGTAGTCCTCGACCTTCTCGATCCCGGGCTCGAGCACGCCGACCGTGCGCTTCTTCTCGTCGACCTCGTAGTCCACGCCCGGGACGAGCCGCGTGGCGAGCGACGCGAACTCCGTGAACCACCGGTTCGCCTCGCCGCTGGACGGCCCGGAGATGATGAGCGGGGTCCGGGCCTCGTCGATGAGGATGGAGTCGACCTCGTCCACGATCGCGAAGAAATGCCCGCGCTGGACCATGTCGGACACCTGCCACGCCATGTTGTCGCGCAGGTAGTCGAAGCCGAACTCGTTGTTCGTGCCGTAGGTGATGTCGGCGGCGTACTGCTCGCGCCGCTGGGCCGGCGTCTGCCCGGCGAGGATGCAGCCGGTCGTCATGCCGAGCGCGCGAAACACACGCCCCATGAGCTCCGACTGGTAGCTGGCGAGGAAGTCGTTCACCGTGATGACGTGGACGCCGCGCGAGGCGATCGCGTTGAGGTACGCGGCCGTGGTCGCGACCAGGGTCTTGCCCTCACCGGTCTTCATCTCGGCGATGTTCCCGAGGTGGAGGGCCGCACCACCCATGAGCTGCACGTCGAAGTGCCGGAGACCCAGGGTCCGCTTCGACGCCTCGCGCACCGCGGCGAACGCCTCGGGCAGCAGGTCGTCGAGCGACTCGCCGTTCGCGTAGCGCTCGCGGAGCTCCTTCGTCTCATCGCGGAGCTCGTCGTCGGACAGGCTCGCGAAGTCGTCCTCGAGGTCGTTGATCGCATCGGCGTAGGTCTTGAGGCGACGGAGCGTGCGCCCTTCGCCGATGCGGAGGACCTTCTCCAGCACGTTGGTCACAGATGACTCCTTCGCACGAACGTCGAGCACGGATCCGCGCGGCGTCCGGACGGCCGCGCGTGTGCGCCTGATCAGCCAGCAATGCTAGCAACTCGGCTGCTCCGGAGGCTGAGAAGCGGGACAAGGTCGCCGGCGCCGCCGCGGTCTTGACGGCGGGCGGCTCCGCGTGCTGCCGCCCACCGGACGGCGCGGCGGTCATGTGCGCCGTCCGGTGGGCGTCCTGGTCAGAGGAGAAGACCGGCCTTCTCCACCGTGGCGGTCTCCTGGAGCTCGCGCGCGGACTCATCCAGGCCGATCACGCCGTAGTCCCAGCCCTTCCGGCGGTACACGACGCTCGGTCGGCTGGTCTCGGCGTCGATGAACAGGTAGAAATCGTGGCCGACGAGCTCCATGTAGTAGAGCGCGTCGTCGACGGTCATCGGGGTCGACGCGAAGACCTTCTTGCGGATGACCACCGGGCTGTACTGCTCCTCCGGTGCGTCGGCCTGCTCGTCCACGTCGACGGTGGGCACGGCGCCGGTGGCGACGGTCTCGATGAGGTCGCCGTCGGCGGGGATCACGTCGATCCCGGCGAACGACTCCCCCGCGGCCTCGGACACGGAGGTGGGACGGTGACGACCTCGGTGGACCTTCTTGCGGTCCTTCGCCCGACGGAGGCGTTCCATGAGCCGCGCGAACGCGATATCGAATGCCGCGTACTTGTCGGACGCGGTCGACTCGGCCCGAACCAGCGGCCCCGGTCCGATCAGGGTGAGCTCGACCCGGTCGTCGCCGGCCGAGCCGCTGCTCTTCTCGTGGTGCCGACTGAGACGCACCTCGAACGCGAGCGCGCGATCGGCGAGGGCGTCGATCTTCTCGGACTTCTCTTCCACGTAGGCGCGAAACCGGTCGGTGATCCCGACGTTGCGGCCTGTGATCGTCATGTCCATGGCGGCTCCCATCAGACTCGGCGCAGTCGCCTCCATCCGGCGAACTCCTGACGCCTTTCGCGTGAGCGTAGCCCCCCTGCCCGGAACGCGGCCGAGGGACAGGCCGTGCGGCGCCCACCCGCGCGTGGCGCCGTCGGCGCGCGTCGCATGCTCACTTTCCCGGCTCCACGCTCGCCGTCGCGATGCAGCGCACGACCGTTCCACCCCCGGCACGCACGGCACGAATCGCCTCGGCCATCGTGACACCCGTCGTGACCACATCATCGACGAGGACCACGGTCCGGCCACGCAGACCGGCGGCCCGGAGGGTGCCGACGGTCGCGGCGACACGCTCGACGGCGCTGCGGGACTTCTGGCCGCCTCCGGCACCGGCTGCCCCGGCGCCGCCGCGGGACGGCGGGCGGACACGCTGCAGGCACCCGGTCCTGCGGACGCCGCCGCGAGCGAGCAACACCACGACCGGATCGAACCCCCGGCGCCGCCGTCCCTGCTCCGAGCAGGGCACGCGCACGACGACGGTCCCGGGCGGTGCCGCGGCGAGCGCCCGGTTGAGCACGCGCCCGGTCGGTCGGCCGAGCACCCCCGCGAGGTCGAGCCGCCCGTGGACCTTGAGCGCGAGCACGAGTGTTCGCGCGAGGCCCACGTACTCGAACGCGGCGTCGAGCCGCACCCCCGAGACGAGACGCACGCTCGGCGGGATCCCGGCGAGCTCGGCACGGCACCCCGCGCACAGCGCCCGACCGTGCATGCCGCATCCCACGCATGACACCGGGAGGAACACGCCGAGCGCCTCCACGAACGCATCGGCCCAGGTCGTGGTCGTCATCCCCATGCGGACGATCGTCCCGCCTGAGCGCACCAGCAGCAGCGCGCGTCCGCGGGGCCGTGGACGCCGGCGCCCGGGCCGGACGTTGGGGAGGAGCGCCACAGACCACGGCGCGACGTCAGCGCTGCATGCCGAGCACCTTCGCGGTGATCCCCGTGTCGTCCCAACCGCCCCCGGTCTGGGCGACCACCCGGCCGTCCGTCATCCGGAGCAGCAGCGTGCCCGAGCTCCCCCCGACGATCGTGGACGCGGTGCCCGCCGGACGGTTCAGGGTCGTCGCCTGCCCACCGATCGTCGCCGTCGTGACCGTCGCCCCGGTGGCGCTCCGACCGAGCGAGGCCACCTCGACGTCGCTCTGCCACGTCGCGTCGACGGGGTCCCCCGACGCCAGCTGCAATCGGATCGGCGTCCCGAGCGCCGTCGGGTTCTTCTGACCGTCCCGCACGATCGCCATCACGAACAGCTCGGCACCGTCGTCGGTGTCGACGAGCGCGAGCGCCCGCGTGGAGTCCCGCGACACGCGGAAAGCCACGAGACGACCGGCCGGCAACGTCGACGTGACCGGGTGCGGGTCGCCGCCGAGACCGAACGCGATGATCGACCGGGGATCGGACGACTGGCCGGACCAGATGAACCCCTGGTCGTCGATGGACGGTGCGACGAGGTTCGTCCGCGAGTCCACGCGAAGCGGCGGGTTCGACCCGGTCCGGACGGAGAACACCCCGTCGTCGTTGCCGACAGCCGCCTCGGTGCCGGCGGCGGACACCTCGAGCGACGTGGGGTCGAGGCTCTCGATGCGGTCGCCGATGCCGCTCAGTGTCGTGACGGCCCCGGTCCCCGCGGTCGCGCTCCCGACCGTGTCCGCGGTCACGACGAGCGGACGCGTGTCCACGTCCGGGTCGCGTTCGGCGTTCGTGCCGCTGCTGTCCGGGACGGCGAGCGCGGTGCCCTCGACAGTGATGTCCACCGACGAGATCGTGGCGACGGAGGACAGGCTCGCCGTCAGCTGGTCGGCCATCCGGACCTTCTCGAGCGTGCTCGCCTTGAGTGCGTCGCTGGTCAGGTCCACCTGCGCCGACCCGCTGTCGATCGTGACGGCGTTCAGGGACAGCTGTGTGCCCTCCGGGAACGAGGACACCACTGCGCCCTTGAGCCAGTCGCTCGGTCCGTCGAGCAGGGCGCCGACAATGCGGGTGCTCGTCGACGACCGGGCGAGGAACCACCGCTCGTCCGGAACGAGGTAGCGGTACGTCGGGTCGTAGAAGTACAGGGTGTGCGGCTGGAACACCGAGTCGAAGCTCGCCGGGGAGAGGATGACACCGTCGGGCGCGTAGCTGATCCGCCACTGCCCGTGCTCCTTGGCGAACTGGAACGACAGCGTGGAGGACGTCGGACGGACGACCTCGGTGTACTCCCCCGCGGCGTCGACCGTGGCGCTCGCGGTGAGCGTGTACGTCAGCTTGCGGCTTCCGGCGCGTTCGACGTCGCCGCTGCCCTGCCGTACCGTCACGCTCTGTCGCGGGTTCCACTTCTGCGCGAACCGCTCGCTGAGGAATTCGCGGGCGACCGCGTAGTTGTCCTGGACACCGGTCGCGGCGTCGACGAACCGGCGGAGGATCGTCTCCTGATCGGCACCCTTGGTCGGACCGCTCGGGCGGTAGTCGAAGCCGGATGGCTCCTCGTCGCGGATCGCACCGCCGGTCTGGACGGGTCCCTCGGTGGGGATGGCGGCGCATGCGACGAGTCCCACGGCCATCAGCCCGGCGAGCAGCGCCGTTGACGCTCGCCGGAATCGGCGTGCGCGCCGCGCCATCGCTGCCGGGAGGCCCGTGGAGCGGGTCATCGGTCCTGCTCCCGTCCGGCGCCGGCCGCGACGACCGCGTCGCCGTCGGGCAGTCGAGGTCCGTCGTAGGGCTCCTCCGCGGGCGGCAGCGGGATCGCGGACGCGGTCACGGCGGCCCCGAGCCGCCGCGGCAGCGTCAGGACGAACGTCGACCCGGCCCCCCGTTGCGACCACACGTCGATGCGTCCCCCGTGCAGGTGGGCGTCCTCCAGGCTGATCGCCAGGCCGAGCCCGGTGCCTCCGATGGTGCGCTTGCGACTCGGATCGGCCCTCCAGAACCGGTCGAAGACGCGGACGACGTCGGAGGCGGGCATGCCGATGCCGGAATCCCGCACCGCGATCGCGACCGTCTCCGCGTCGCTGTCCACGACGACCTGCACCGGCTTCGCCTCGCCGTGCTCGATCGCGTTGCCGACGAGGTTGCGGAGGATGCGGCGGATGCGGCGCGCATCGGCCTCGATGCCGACGTGGCCGCCGGGAGTGGCGAGCTGCAGCTCGACGCCGGCGGACTCGGCGAGCGGACGGAACTCGTCGACGATGTCGGTGACGAGTCCGGCGGGCACCATCGACTCCGTCTCCAGCTCGACGGCCTGCGCGTCGTACCGCGAGATCTCGAGGAGGTCCGCGAGGAGCACCTCGAACCGCTCGATCTGGGCGTGCAGGAGCTCCGCGGAGCGGCCGATCGCCGGCTCGAAGGCGTGCCGGGCGTCGAAGAGGACGTCCCCGGCGAGCCGGATCGTCGTCAGGGGCGTGCGGAGCTCGTGCGAGACGTCCGACACGAACCGCTGCTGCACCCGGGACAGCTCGGCGAGCTGCGTGATCTGTCGGCTCATGACGTCCGCCATGCCGTTGAAGCTCGTCGCGAGGATCGCGATGTCATCCTCGCCGCGGACCGGGATGCGCTCGTCGAGGCGGCCCGCGGCGATCTTCCGGCTCGTCTCCGCGGCCCCCCGGATCGGCACGACGACGAGCCGGACCACGAGCGACGTGACGAGGGCGATGAGCACGACGAGCGCGACGCCGCCGATCGACAGCGTCTGCGACACGAAGTCGAGCGTCTTCTGCGCGTCGCCGAGGTCGTAGACGAGGTACAGCTCGTACTGTCCGGCGCTCGGGATCTGCAGGGTCGACCCGACCGCGAGCCCGGGGGTCCGCCGCCCGCTGTCCTCGAGCGCGACCGGTTGGAGGCTGAGCTCACCGGAGTTCTTCGCCACCGCCGACCGCATCTGAGCGGACACGACCGCGTCCGGGAAGTCCGGGCTCGCGATGTTCTGCAGGGTCTGTGTCGTCGACTGCCCCGGTGTCCGCAGGATCGCGATGCTCGTCCCGCCGGGGCTCGTCGTCGTCGAGAGGATTGATCGCTGCGCCTCGTTCTGCAGGGTCTCGAGCTCGACCTGGTTGTTGTCCTCGGTTGCCGTGGCGGCGTCGAAGATGTTCTGCGCGAGCACGGTCGCCCGCTCCGACTCCGCCTCGATCTGGTCGCGGCGCTGCGCGTACACGTTGTTCGAGATGCTCAGCGTGATCGCCGTGCCGATGACGGACACCGCGAGCCCGGTGGTGAGCACCGTGACCGCGACCGCCCGGAACAGCAGCGATCGGCGCCACAGGAACGCGACCGCGCGCCGACCCCGGCGCGCCCACGCGCCGACCCGCCGCCACGCCTGCCGCACCGTGAGACTGCCGAACGAGGACGGGACGCTCACGGTCAGCCCTGCGAGCCGGCCCGGTATCCGACGCCGCGGACCGTGGTCACGATGCGCGGTGCGTCCGGGTCGTGCTCGATCTTCGCGCGGAGGCGCTGCACGTGCACGTTGACGAGCCGGGTATCGGCCTTGTAGTGGTAGCCCCACACCTGCTCGAGGAGCATCTCGCGCGTGAACACCTGGTTCGGCTTCTCGGCGAGCGCGCGGAGCAGGTCGAACTCGAGCGGCGTCAGGGAGATCGGGACGTCGCCGCGGCGGACCTCGTGGCCAGGGACGTCGACGGTGATGTCGCCGACCGTGAGGACGGCCGCATCCGACGCGACAGGTCGGAGCCGCGTGCGGATGCGCGCCACGAGCTCCTTCGGGTTGAACGGCTTGACGACGTAGTCGTCCGCGCCGCTCTCGAGTCCCACGACGACGTCCGCGGTGTCGCCCTTCGCGGTGAGCATGATGATCGGCGTGCCCGACTCGGCACGGATCCGACGGCACACCTCGATGCCGTCGATGCCCGGCAGCATGACGTCGAGGAGCACGAGGTCCGGCCGGGTCGCCTGGAACGCCGCCATCGCGTCCGTGCCGTCCGCGCTGAACTCGGGCTCGTAGCCCTCGGCGCGCAGCACGATGCCGATCATCTCGGCCAGGGCCTGGTCGTCATCGACGACGAGGATGCGCGGGGTCATGGTCTGTTCCCTCGGGGAGTACGCCGTATGTGCGCAGGACGCGCCTGTCCGCAACACCATAGTCGAGCGGACCCGCTTCCCCGGGGCACCGCGCTCAGTAGCGGTAGCGCTCCGGCTTGTAGGGCCCCTCTACCGCCACACCGATGTACGACGCCTGCTCCGGCCGGAGGGCGGTGAGCCGCACGCCGAGCGCCTCGAGGTGCAGCCGCGCGACCTTCTCGTCGAGGTGCTTCGGCAGCACGTACACGCCCACCGGGTACTCCGCCTGCTTGGTGAAGAGCTCGATCTGCGCGAGCACCTGGTTCGTGAACGAGTTGCTCATCACGAACGACGGGTGGCCGGTGGCGTTGCCGAGGTTCATCAGCCGCCCTTCGCTGAGAAGGAGGATGCTGCGACCGGTCGGGAGGCGCCACTCGTGCACCTGGGGCTTGATCTCGATCTTCTCCACACCGTCGAGATGCTCGAGCCCGGCCATGTCGATCTCGTTGTCGAAGTGCCCGACGTTCGCCACGACAGCGAGGTGCTTGAGGCCGAGCATGTCGTCGACGGTCACGACGTCGACGTTGCCGGTGCAGGTCACGACGATGTCGACCTCCCCGATCACCGACTGGAGGGTCGTCACCTGGAAGCCGTCCATGGCCGCCTGCAGCGCGCAGATCGGGTCGACCTCGCTGACGATCACCCGCGCGCCCTGGCCGCGGAGCGCCTCCGCCGCGCCCTTGCCCACATCGCCGTAGCCGACGACGAAGGCGACCTTGCCGCCGATGAGGATGTCGGTGGCGCGGTTCAGGCCGTCCGGCAGGGAATGGCGGATGCCGTACTTGTTGTCGAACTTCGACTTCGTGACGGAGTCGTTCACGTTGATCGCCGGGAACCGCAGCTCGCTGGTGCGGGCGAGCTCGTAGAGGCGGTGCACGCCGGTGGTGGTCTCCTCGGTCACACCGAGCACGTCGGCCGCGATGCGCGTCCACCGGTCCTCGGACTGCTCCAGGGACTCTGCGACCGTGCGGAGGACGACCCGCCACTCTGCCGAGGCGTCCTCACCGGCGACCGGGGCGGTGCCGGCCGCCTCGGCGTCGGCTCCGGTGTGCACGAGCATCGTCGCGTCGCCGCCGTCATCGAGGATCATGTTCGGGCCGGCCCAGTCGGCGCCGGCCGTCGCGGCCTCCGCCGTCCAGTCGAAGATCCGGCTGGTGCACCACCAGTACTCGTCGAGCGTCTCGCCCTTCCAGGCGAACACCGGCACGCCGGCCGGGGCGTCGGCGGTGCCGGTCGGCCCGACGGCGACCGCCGCAGCCGCCTCATCCTGCGTGGAGAAGATGTTGCAGCTCGCCCAGCGGACCTGCGCGCCGAGCGCGACGAGCGTCTCGATGAGCACCGCTGTCTGGACCGTCATGTGGAGGGAGCCGGCGATGCGGGCGCCGTCGAGCGGTCGGGCGGCGCCGAACTCCTGACGGAGGGCCACCAGTCCGGGCATCTCGTTCTCGGCGAGGCGGATCTGGTGACGTCCGGCCTCGGCGAGCGTCAGGTCGGCGACGCGGAAGGGCTCGGCCGTGGGCATGTCGATGGGCATGACCACCATCCTCCCACCTCCGGTCAGCGCGGGTGCCGCCCTGGCGACGGTCGGCGCGGCTCAGTCGCGGCTGAGCGGGAGGCGGCGGACGACCTGCCACCCGCGCGGCACCGAGAGCCGCGCGGCATGTCGGGCGCAGAGGTCGTACCCGTGCGGTTCGACGCGCCCCGAGAGCGGCCCGACCACGACCATCGAGTCGCCGTAGTCGTAGGTGAGGGTCGCCACGGCGCTCGCCGCGCAGGCGACCTTGCTGCAGATCCTCACGTCCATGCCACCGACGACCCTACTCCGCACGTCGCGCACACCCGCGCAGTAGGCTGAGGCCATGGCCCGTCGTCACCCCATCGTGACTCCCGTCGAGCGCGCGCGGGGGCGCTCCCGGCATGGTCGCGGCGGCCGTTCCTCCGTCACCGGGCCCAGCCTCGCGCCGATCATCACACGCGCCGAGGCGTTCGACCGGATCGTGGCGGACGCCGCGCACTACCTCGTCGACCTGTGGCCGGACGAGCTGCGCGACGTGGTCTTCGAGGTGGCGGACATGCCGTCCGACGAGACCGTCCCGTCGTCGATGCCCCGCTGGCGGATCGACCGGGGCAGGAACCGGGTGACCATGTTCCGGATCCCCGTCGAGCGGCTCACGCGGCTGCCGGAGAAGGACGACCTGGACCGCCGCGTGGTCGTCGAGGCAGCCGTGTTCCGCGGTGTCGGCGAACTCCTCGACAAGGACCCGTGGGACCTGGCCCCGGGCCGGTACCGCCACCTCTGACGACCCCAGACCGGCGCTGTCCGGTCGACAGCGAGCGGCTCGGTCAGGGGGCGAGGGCGAGCGGCTCGGTCAGGGGGCGAGGGCGAGCGGCTCGGTCAGGGGTAGACGGTGAGCGGGGTCGACACCGCTGTGTCTGGCCGGAGCGGGAACCCGGCGATGCCCGAGTCGCCCTCGTATGTCACGGCGGCCATGAGGTCGGCGGCGCCGCGGATCGTGACGGACGTGCTCGTCGGGATCCCGGCGGTCACGGTCGAACCGGACGGCACCTCGACGCGCTTCGTGTCGCCGTCGGACCCGATCCGGACGGTCGCGTCCTGCCTGGTCGGGTTCACGAGCGTGATCTTCGCGCCCGGCCCGTCCGCCACGTCCACGAGGGCGCTGTCGCCGAGCGTCGGCGCGGAGGCGAACCACGCCAGATCGGCCCGGCCGCCGTCCGTGGGGGTGCTCGTCCGCGAACCCACCACCACCGGCACGTCAGCGGTGACGCTCATCGAGTAGATCCCGTCCGGGAAGTCGTCGAGCGGGACGTCGGTCACGACGCCCCCGTCCGCTGTCGCGGCGACGGTCGTCCCGCTCCCCTCCGCGGTCGTGATCGCGAGCTGGAGGCGCGCGGTCCGGCTCCCCGGCACGAACACGCGCACGATCGGCGCCGCGTCGGCGGTGTCCTCGCCGGACTGCGCGTCCTGGGCGCCCCGGAGCACGACACCGGGGATCGTCTGCGTGCGGGCCGGCGCGGCGGCGCCCTGCACGATGTCCACACCGCCGGGCGTGAGCGTCCGGACGACGGACTCCTGCATGGCCGCGACGATCTGCCCGCCGGAGGAGCGCACGTGGACGACCGGCGACGCCGCATCCGTCACGAATCCCGCGAGCGGAACCACCCGCTGCGTGTTCGGCGCCACGACGATGCCCGTCGTCCCCGGCGCACGGACCCGCCCGGAGGTGTCGAACACGTCGAGGTCGACCGTCGCGTTCACGTCGGTCGGGTTCGACAGTGTGACCAGGCTCGTCCGACCAGTCTGGGTCGACCCGCCGACAAGCCAGGTGGAGGTGCTCGGATCGTCGCAGGAGGCGGCGGCGAGCCCGGCGAGGTCATCGGAGGAGACCTCCTGCACGCCGCTGCCGGCGACGGTCGGCGCCGTGTCCCCCGCCGGCGCGGTGATCACGCTCGGTTCGCTCCCGCCGCTCGAGGCGGCGCCGAGCGTCGACTGCTGCACCCGACCGGTGCTCGACGCCGCCGCCACCGACTGCCGCCCGACCGGCGTCGCGGACGTGGCGTCCGCACCGGTCGCGTCGGAGAGGCGGAGGACGCTGCCGGCGCAGACGCGCTGGGCGTCGGCGGGCACCGGTGTCACGGTGCGGCCGGCGGGGTGTCCGGCGATGCTCGGCGCGGCGACGATGTGGGCGCCTCCGACAGTGCCGACGGCCACGACGACCGCGACGGCGGTCGCCGCGCCCCGCACGATCCAGCGGCGAGCGGTGGTGCGGGTCATTCGCGCTCCTCGTCGAAGGTGGCCGCCGGCTCGTCGGCCTCGATGACGTTCGAGACCGCGCGGCGGCGGCGGGGTGCGGTCGGGATCGCGAGGAGGGCGGTCGCGCCGAACACGATGCCGAGCACGACGAGCACGACGGTGTGCGTGGCGGCTGCCGCCGCGGTACCCGTCGCCGGCCGGTCGACGGCGCCCTCGTAATGCCAGAGCACGCCGTTCGTCGTGTCGCCGATGCTCGTGAACAGGGCGTTCTGGCCGATCGCCCCCGCCGCGCGGCTGTGCAGCCGTTCGGCGGCGGAGGTGGCGGGTGCGTCCTCGAGCAGGATGAAGCTCACGCCGAGCTCGCGGAGGTCCGGACGCGGGTCGAACCCGCTGCGGCTCGCGAGGTTCGCGGCGAGGGTGGTCAGGCGCCGCCCCGCCGGGCTCAGGGACAGCGCGGTGGCGTCGAGCGTCGACTGGTCGTCGAGCGTGGCGCCCTCGCCGCGTTCCAGCGAGACGGCGAGGCTGCCGTCCCGCTGCGGTTCCACGACGAGCGTGCCCACGTCCGGGTTCGCCTGCGCCTCCGCGTTCACGTACGCGCTGAGCACGCGACCCGTGGTCGGGGCGATGGTGGCTGTGCCGAGGATCACCCCCGCGAGCATCGGCGCGACGGCCACGCCGACGAGCACGGACGCGACCAGGCCGACGCCGGGTGCGAGCCGGGGCAACGTGTCGACGCCCACCGTGGCGGCGACCACGAGCGCGAACCAGTACGCGCTGAGACCGCTGCCCGGCCAGATGATCGTCGTCGTCGAACCGACGCCGGTGAGCGCCAGGTGGGTGGCGCCGAATGCGGTGAGGTACCCGACGAACGCGAATCCGAGGGCGCCGGCGGCCAGGTGCCAGCGTCGCCCGAGGAGGGCGCCGACCGCGGTCACCCCGACCGGGAGCGCGAGGACGGCGAGCGCGATCGGGAGGGCCGACTCCGGGATCCCGATCGCCGTGCTGTGCGTGCTCCACCCGTTCCAGTCCGGCAGCGGCGACCCGACCGCGAGCTGCAGGGCCGAGGGGGCGCGCGTCGCGAACGGGACACCGGGGTCCGCCAGGATCGCGAGCACGTTGCCCCGGGCGATCTGCTCGAGCACGAGCGGCGCGAACAGCACGGCGGCGGGCAACGGCACCAGGGCGCGTCGATGCGCGTGCCGCCACCCCACCGCCAGGGACACCAGCCACGCGACGAGCATGATCGGGATGAGCGACGGCGCGCTGGCGACGATCGCGGCGAAGAGCAGGGCGGCCCCGGCGGACGACGCCCACGACCGGTGCGCCCCGATGACGGTGAGGAAGAACCACGGCAGGAGCACGTGCGCGAGGACCGCGCCGAGGTGCCCGGTCATGACGGCGTCGACGAGCGGCGGGGCGAGCGTGTACAGGGCCGCGCCGATGACCGGCACCCAGAGCCGTGTCGTCACCCGGCGGACCGCGAACCACGCCCCCCACGCGGCGAGCGGCATCGCCGTCAGGAACACGAGCACGACCGATATCGACGGCGACCAGAACGTGATGGAGCCGAGGACCGCCAGGACGGCCGCGAAGGGATCCGCAGCCCCGGTGAAGCCGGTGCCGAGGGTGTGCCAGCCGTATCCGACGTTCTGCCACAGGCCGCGGACGGACGCCCCGAGCGGGATCACGCCGCCCCCCGTGATTGCCGGCGAGCCGAGCAGCGTGGACAACACGATCGCGCTGAGCAGCGCGGCGGCGAGGACGGACCACAGCCCGCCGTTGCCGAGGAAGGACGCGCGCGGCACCGCAGCGTCCTCGACGTGGGCGATCTCGACGTCCCGGGAGGTGATGCGCCGTTCGAGGACCCGGCGCCAGCTCACCCTGAGGGGCTCGATCGCCCGCCATCCGACGCGCCGGTTCCGCGCGAGCACGCTGCGGGCCCGCCGGGTGTGTCCCACGAACGCGACGGAGAACGCCGCGGCCAGCTCACCGGACACGGCACCGGGGTGCTTCGCGACGAGCCACCCGAGCGAGCGCACGATCGCCAGGGGCACCAGCGACAGCCAGTGCAGCCATACGAGGCCGCGGGGGGCGTAGACCATGCGCCGGTGCAGCTGCGCCTGACGGCGGAAGCGGACGCGCCGTGCCTCCGGGAGCTGGGATCGTCCGAACTCCTCGGGCGGGCCGGCACTCGTGACGCGGGCCTCGGGGACCATGCTCACGCGGTGCCCGGCCAGGCGGGCGCGGACGCAGAAGTCCAGGGAGGCGTCGGCGTGCGGGAGCCCGGGGTCGAAGCCGCCGAGGGCGACCCAGACCGACCGGCGGACGAGCATGCCGCCCGCCGCCACCGCGAGGACGTCCGTGTGCGAGTCGTGCTGGCCCTGGTCGAGCTCGTCGGCGACGAGGGTCATGGAGCGACCGAAGCGCGTCATGCTCTCGCCGAAGGCGAGGATGCGTTCCGGCTCGTGGACCGCCATGAGCTTCGGACCGACGACGGCCAGGGACGGGGCGATCTCGATCGCGGTGAGGAGCTCCGCGAGCGCGGTCGGGGCGGGGGCGTTGTCGTGCCCCACCAACCACAGCCACTCGTCGACACCCGCGTCCGGCTCCGCACGCGGGGCGACCTGCTCACCGCGCGCGACCGCCTCCCCGAACGTGCGCCCGGACGGCAGGCGGACCATCTGCGCGCTGCCGCCGAAGGAGAGCCCGGAGGTCGATCCGTCGCTCGACCCGAGGTCGACGACGACGAGGTTCTCCGGACGCCTCGTCTGCGCGGCAAGCGCGTCGAGGGTCCGGTCGAGGAGCTCCGCACCGTTGGCGCAGACGAGGATCGCTGTGACTCGGGGCTGCATGACGCCGGTCACTCTATGTCCCGGTACGTCGCTCGGCCTGGAGGCGCGGGGCGCGTTGCGAACCTCGGCGTCGGCTCCCAGGCCGTTACGCGCGCTTGCGCAGCTTGCGTCGCTCGCGCTCGCTCATGCCGCCCCAGATGCCGAAGCGCTCGTCGTTCTCGAGTGCGTACTCGAGGCACTGCGACCGGACCTCGCACGAGGAGCAGATCTTCTTCGCCTCGCGCGTCGAACCGCCCTTCTCGGGAAAGAACGCCTCCGGGTCGGTCTGTGCGCACAGCGAGTCGACCTGCCAGGCGAGCGGGTTGTCCCCCTGGTCCTCTGCGGCACGACGGACGCCCGGAACACCGAGGTCGACGGGGTCGACATGCCAGTCGTCCGGGACGCCCGGCCGGAATTCGGAAGCGTTCACCCTGTCACCCCTTGCTGCACCGCCGAAGCGGTGTTGACTCGAACGTTGCGACGATCCGTCGCTGGACTCATTACACAGGTGTAATTCGGCCGTCGTCAAGTCGGGGGATCATAAAACCATCGACCGCTTCTCGAAGGTCATGTCCCCCGTTTGGGCGTGTCGCGCGTGTCAGCGCCGATCGTGTCGACACACCAGGACGACCGATCCTCGCGGCCGAGAATCACGCGCTCGCCGGCTGCCGGGCGTGTCGCCAGGACGGACACGGACGGCCTCAGGAGGCGCGGCGCCGAGCCTCCCACGCGCTCGTCACCATCTCGTCGAGCGTGTGCCGCATCGCCCACTCGAGGTCGCGCCCCGCGAGGTCGCCGGCCGCGACGATGCGGGCCGGATCACCGGGGCGGCGCGCCGTGACCTCCGGCTCGAAGTCGATGCCGGTGCCCTTCGCCATCGCGGTCATGATCTGCCGGACCGAGACGCCGTCCCCGCTGCCGAGGTTGTAGGCGCGCTCGACCGGCTTCCCCTCGTCGAGGCGGCGAGCCGCGACCGCGTGCGAGTGGGCGAGGTCCGCGACGTGAATGTAGTCGCGGACGCACGTGCCGTCCGGTGTCGGGTAGTCGTCGCCGTTGATCCGCGGCGTGCGGCCGGCGAGCAGCGCCTCGAACACGAGCGGGAACAGGTTGTGGGGGCTGGCGTCGTACAGCTCCGGCTCGCCGGACCCGACCACGTTGAAGTACCGCAGGCTCGTCGTGCGGAAGCCGCGCGCGGCCTCCATGTCCTTCAGCAGCCATTCCCCGATGAGCTTGGACTCGCCGTAGGGCGACTCGGGGGCCTTCGGGGTGTCCTCGACGACGAGGTCGACGTCAGGGGTGCCGTACACCGCCGCGCTCGAGGAGAACACGATGCGGTCGGCGCCCTTGTCCGCCATCACGCCGAGGAGCGTCGCCATCCCGGTGACGTTCTGCTCGTAGGTGTGCAGCGGGCGGTCGACGGACACACCCGCGTACTTGAAGCCGGCCACGTGGACGACGCCCGACACGTGGTGCTCGTCGAACGTGCGCGCGAGCAACTCCCCGTCCAGGATCGTGCCGCGCACGAGCGGGACGTCCTCCGGCACGAACTGCGGGAACCCGCTCGACAGATCGTCGTACGCGACGACCTCGAGCCCGGCGGACCGAAGGGCGCGGACGACGTGGGATCCGATGTACCCGGCACCGCCGGTGACCAACCAACTCATGGTGGTCACGCTACCGAACGGGAGGGACGGGGCGGGCCGGACGCGTCCCTCCCGGCCGTATCGTGCGGACCCGGTGCGGACCCGGTGCGGGTCCGCGCGCTTGCCCGCGGCGCGTGGCGCGGGTGGGTGCGGCTGTCGGGGCCCGTCTGCGGTGCGCTGGCGGACGACAGGCGCGCAGGCGGCCGCGTGCGTCGTTGTCGTCGGCGCACGCACTCCGCCGCGGGGCCGGAGGCGGCGCGGGCCCGGACGACAGGCGCGCAGGCGGCCGCGTGCAGCGTTGTCGTTGCGCTGCGCGGCGGGCCGCGCGCGTGCTCAGGCGGCCGTGGCGATGAACACCGTGGCCGTCGCGCCGGCGACCTCGTCCGCCTCCACCGTGACGTCACCCTCGTCGGGCGTGATGTAGCACGCCTCGCCACGGCGCAGCATCGTCGTCGAGTGCGCCCCGACGAGTGTCGCGGCGCCCTCCGTGCAGATCGCGATGGACGGGCCTCCGAGCGGGGCGACACCACCGCCACCACCGACGCCGCCACTGCCGCTGCCGCTGGCAGGGGCGCCGCCGGCGGGTCGGCCCGCGCTCGAGACGCGCACGAGCGCGAAGCCGACGCCGTCCGGGGCGAACCGGTCGACGCCGGGGGCGAGCGGTGCCGGCTCGAGCATCGGCACCGGGTCCGCGGTGAAGTCGAGGACGCGCAGCAGCTCCGTGACGTCAATGTGCTTCGGCGTGAGGCCGCCCCGCAGCACGTTGTCCGACGGGGCCATAAGCTCGATCGCGAGACCGTCCAGGTAGGCGTGGATGTTGCCCGCCGCCAGATACATCGCCTGCCCGGCGTGCAGGGTCACGCGGTGCATGAGGAGCGCGATGACGATGCCGGCGTCGCCCGGGTACGCGGCGGCCAGGTCGACCACGGTCGCGATGTTCGGCGTGGGGTCCGGCACCGCTGCGGCCAGCTCGCTCACGGCGGCCACGGTGCTGGCGGCACCCTCGCCTCCGGTCTCGAGCCAGCGCACCGTCTCCTCGAGCCCTCGGTCCAGTGCGGCCAGGAGCGGTGCGAGCCGCCGCGAGCCGCCGTCGATCGTGCGGATGTCGCGCACCGCCTCCGGCACCGGTCGGAAGCCGCTCAGCGCCTCGAACCGTTCGCTCAGGGCGACGACGAGCTCGGGCTTCGGGAACGGGTCCTTGTAGTTGCGCTCGGGAGCGTCCAGCGGCACACCGGCCGCCTCCTCCCGGGCGAAGCCCTCGCGTGCCTGCTCCGGAGTCGGGTGCGCCTGGAGCGAGAGCGGTGCGGCGGCGGCGAGGACCTTGAGCAGGAACGGGAGGACCGGGGTCCCGTCGCCGTCCTGCGGGGCACGGCCGAGCGCGGACTCCGGTTCCGCCGCGATCCAATCGGCGAGGGTGTCCGCACCCCCGACGACCGCCGGGTTCACGACGACGCTCGGACTGCCCGCGTGCGCGCCCAGCCAGAGTTCGGCCTGCGGCGCACCGGTCACGGTGCGGCCGAGGAGCTCGGGAATGGCGGTGATGGAGCCCCACGCGTAGTCGCGCGGGCTGTTGGTGATGCCGAGGAACATGCCTCCCAGGCTACTGGGAGGCCAGCAGGACCGGTCCGGTACAGCCGGTACGCTGCTCGACGTGACCTCTGCCTGGCCCGTCGCGCGCGGACGCGTTCCCGAACGGGAGGCCTTCGCGTTCGCCGCGACGGTGCTCTTCGTGGTGTTCGCCGGCGACGGCATCCCGAACCTGGTGCACTGGGTCGGCTGGGCCGTGATCTGCGCGGCCGCCGCCACCTGGGGCATCACGATCCTCGTCCGCGCGAGACCGTCGCTCCGCCGTCCGCCGCCCGCGCTCGCCCTGTTCCTCGCCTGGTGTCTGGTGACCGTGGTGTGGTCGCACTGGCGGGTGCCGACGATCGCGAGCTTCCTGCCGCAGGTGCTCTCCACCGTCATGGCCTTCGTCATCGCGACGACCCTGTCCTGGCGCAGGATCGTCGACGCGGTGAGCCTGGCGCTGCGGTGGGTGCTGTGGGGGTCGCTGCTGCTCGAGCTCGTCGTCGCCGTGATCGTGCGGCACCCGGTCGTGCCGGTGTGGACGCACTACACCGGCCACGTGCCGGACGCGTTCTTCTTCTCCCGCGCCGAGCTGCTGACGGGAGGCCGTATCCAGGGACTCCCCGGCAACGCGAACCTCCTCGCGATGGTCGCGCTCCTCGCCGCGGTCGTCGTCGCGGTGCAGTGGGCGGAGGGCCGGATGCGGCGCGTCCGTGCCATCGGGTGGCTCACGGTGGCGACCGTCGTGTTCTGCCTGACGCGGTCCTCCACGGTGATCGTCGCCGCGGTCGTCACAGCGCTCGTGCTCCTCGCCGCGCTCGCCATCCGGCGCATCCCCACCGAGCGCCGGACACCGCGGTACCTGCTCGGGCTCGCCGTCGCCGTCGCGCTCGTCGCCGTCGCGGTCGTCGCCGAGCGGCCGATCCTCGCCCTCCTCGGCAAGGGCTCGGACCTCACGGGCCGCAGCGACATCTGGGCGGCGGTGTGGGGCATGGTGCAGCAGCATCCCGTGCTCGGCTGGGGCTGGATCGGCTACTGGTGGCCCAACCAGGAGCCGCTGAACCACCTGGCGATCCGCAACGGCGTCGTCTACCTGCAGGCGCACAACGCGTACCTCGACATCTGGATGCAGGTCGGGATCGTCGGGCTCGTGCTGTTCGTCCTGTACCTCGGGGCGACGACGGTCCGGGCGTGGTGGAACGCCACGGCGTTCAGCTACGGGCCGGACCAGCGGCCGCTTCCGTTCACACCGGTGTCCCTGGCGCCGATCCTGATCGTCACGGCGCTGCTCGTGCAGGCGTTCGCCGAGTCACGGCTGTTGTACGAGAGCTACTGGATCCTCGTCGCGATCCTGGCGATCAAGACACGCATCGTGCTCGTGGGCGAGGAGCCGGCGAGCACCGCGGACGGCGCGCGGACGCCCCCCGCACGCCGGGAGTACCGCCAGGCCGCACGCTGATCGCGCGGGTCGCTGCCAGCGGCGTCAGGGTGCGTCTGCGATCAGGGCGCACGGGATCCGGACCGCCCAGGCGGTGGGCACCGGAGCCGCGGTGACCACCGCGGTGCCGCTCGGATCGCTTGTGCATGCGGCCGCGGCCGGCCCGTCGACCTGCTCGCTCCACACGGGGCCGTCGCTGCGACGGGTGCTCGCGACGTCGACGTTGAGCACGGCGACGGTGACGACGGCCACCACGGCAGCCCACCCGACGACCTGCCACGCCAGTCGACGGCGAACGACGAGCAGCCCCGCCGCGACGACGACCGCGGCGAGGAGGAACATCGACGACGCCGCCGCGTACCGGAGCGGAGCGCTGCCCATGCTCAGCAGCTCGGCGGGGCTGAGGGTGCCGAAGTGCGTGCGGGGGTCCGGGTTGAACGTGACGGCGGCGACCCAGACGGCGACGGATCCGCCGCCGAGGGCGACGAGCATGATCCACGCGCGGAACGACGCCCCGATCCCGGCGAGCACGACGACGATGAGCACGGCGAGCGCGGGGACGGCGAGCACGACCCAGCCGTGAGCGACGACGCCCTCGGTGAGGTCGGCGATCCTCGTGGTGATCGTGCCGCCGAACGGCTGCAGCAGGTATCCGAGCAGGGTGTCGCGCGGGGTCCCGACCGGGTTGGCATCCGCATCGCGTGGGAAGAGCACCGTCGAGCCGAGCTGGGCGGTCATGCCGAGGAGGGCCGCGACGGCGACCGGGATCGTCCGACGGTTTCGAACGCCGAGCAGGAACAGTGGCAGGAACACCGCGGCCTGGATCTCCGTACCCGTGACGGCGAGGGCGACGAGCGACCACCATGCCGCGGCCCACCAGGAGCGGATGCGAGCGGCGAAGACCCACGGCGCCAGGAACAGGAGGAACCAGTGCAGGTTCGCCATGTTGCCGGCGATCTCGATCGGCCCGAGCGGCACGAACGCCGGAACCGCGGCGAGGAGGACCCGTAGCGGCCACGGTCGGACGACCTCCCGGGCGAGGACGAAGACGCATGCGGCGACGAACCCGACGACCAGGCAGGACAGCCCGGCGACGGTGACGGCGTACCGGTCGATGGGTTGCAGCGCGACGGCGATGTCGGTGAGGACCCGCGGCACGAGGTGCTGGTACCCGTCGTACGGGTGCCAGAGGGTCCGAATCGGTCCGAGGGCCAGACGCTCGGCGAGGAACCGGCCGGCGTCCTCCGCCCACGCGGTACCGCGGGTGACGGTTCCGAGGCGGTGCCAGGTCAGGAGCGCAACGGCCAAGCCGACGACGGCTGATCCGAGGATGCGGACGACGGCATCGGTCCGGGGCGACCACGCGAACGGACTGGATATTGCGGGAGACGATATCGAGGCGATATCGCGACGATATCGACAATCCGCGATGGCAGAATCGCGGCACGCTGTGGGGTTTCCTCGCGGTCTCCAGCCGGGCTACCGAGCGCCGACACCGCCACCGGGTCGTATACGGTTACCGGAAGCCCCGCCTTTCGGGGTGACGAGCACAGGGGGTGCCCGCCATCAGGCGCCCGATCCGAGAGGGACGTCGAGTGAGCAACCCAGGCGCACTCCTACAGGCAGGGAGACCGGTCGCGGTCGCAGCGCGGGGCCGGGCCAGCAGCCCGATGCACTGGATCGAGCGCCTGGTGATGTGCGTGGTCGCCGTCGCGCTCACGCTCACGAGCCTCGTCCACAAGCTCTCCTGCACCACGGCGGTGACCAACCCGGACGGCACGAGCGAGTCGACGGTCACCCGCATCACCCGGTGGGGCTGCTCGTCGGACACCGTCGGGCTCTTCGCCAACCGGCATCTCGCGGAACACCTGTTCCCCTACGTCAGCGGGTCGTACACATCCGACCCGCCCGCGGTGCACGGGGGAACGCTCGAGTACCCGACGCTCACCGGGCTGTGGGTGTGGTTGTCCGCCCTTCCGGTGTCCTCCGTGCACGGCTTCATGATCGTGACAGCGCTCACCTTCGTACCGGTGGTCGTCGTCATCACGCTCGGGCTGCAGCGTCTCGCCGGTCGCCGCGCCTGGATCTGGGCCGCCACACCGCCGCTTCTGCTGTACGCGCTCTACAACTGGGACGTCCTCCCGGTCCTCATGACCGTCCTCGGACTCCTCACCGCATGCAACGGGTCCCGCCGATGGTCCCCGACGACCGCGGCGGTACTCGCCGGCGCAGCGTTCGGCATCGGCGGCGCGTTCAAGCTCTACCCGATCATGTTCGTCGTCCCCCTCGCGCTCGCATACCTCCTGGATCGAGGCGTGATCCCCCGTGCTATCCGCTGGGTTCGGGCCTCCGCGGCGGTCGGCACCGCCGTGGCGGCTCTCCTCGCCGCGAACGTGCCGTTCATGCTCATCAATTTCGACGGGTGGGCTTCCGTCTTCCGGTTCCAGGCGGCGCGGTCCATCGACTCCACCACGCTGTCAGTCTGGTACTGGGGAACGCTCCCCTGGTCGAACACCGCCGGACCCCGCTTCCAGCACCTCCTGGGTCTGGCCGCGACGAGCGCAACGGCGGTCACGATCATCGTGACGCTGGTAGTCGGCGTCATCATCGCTCGGCGGACGGGCCGGATGCCATGGGTGCAGACATCCGCTGCCATGCTCTGCATGTACATGCTCTGCAACAAGGTCGACTCCCTGCAGTACGTCCTCTGGCTCCTCCCGTTCTTCGCCGTCCTGCGGATCCGACTGGGGTGGGTGGTGGCCTACCTCGTCGCCGATCTCGCCGCGTTTGTCGGCTGGTTCCGCTGGAACTTCTACACCTCGATCGGGAACCTGGAGGCGACGTGGGCGCAACAGGCCCTCGCAGTCGGCGTCTGGGGACGGGCCGGCCTCCTCATCGCACTGTGGTTCGCCTTTTTCGCCGCCCCAGTCGCCTCCGCCACGAGCATGCCGGCCCCGACCCGTGATCCCGAGGAGGACACGGCCGCCGGCCGGCGCCTCGCGTCGGCCAGCGACGACCAGGATGAGCGCCACGATGAGAACGCGGTATCGGTCGGCCACGCCCTCCAGCAGAGCCAGCCCCCGGGTGGCTCCGTCAGTATGGAGTCGTGACGACGGGCGGCAGTGCGACCAGGCATGTTCTCGCGCGCCGGTATCTGTCCGCCTGGATCGGGTTCTCCGCCGGCGGTCGGTTCAGCCAGGCCCTCGCGACGGTCATCGTGCTGTTCGCGTTCGGGGAGCCGACTGTGCACGCCATGGTCGGCACGGCAGGCATCTGGGCGGTCCTGTCGACGCTCGTCGTCCTCGCCGGCCTGAGCCTCCTCGGGCAGCGCTACCGCATCGAGTGGCACGGGGTGCTCCCCCTGTCGCTCCTGGCGTTCGTCGGGTACATCGCCCTCAGCGTGCTGTGGAGCCAGTACTCGTGGACCGCGCTCCGGGGGTTCACCGAGGCCGTGTTCTTCATCGCGCTGGGGCTGTACCTGGCGCTGGGCCGCGACCTCGTGCAGGTGATCCGCGCGTGCGGGGACGCGTTCCGGATCCTGCTCGTGGTCGCACTCGGACTGGAGGTCCTGAGCGGCCTGATCATCGACACTCCGATCACGGCGTTCGGCATCCAGGGGAACATCGCCGACGGCGGACCGATCCAGGGGGTCGGCGGCACGCGGAACTTCATGGGCTTCATCGCCGCCATGGCGCTCGTCACGTTCGTCGTCGAGTACCTCACCCGCTCCGTGACACCGTGGCGCACGATCGCGTCGACCGCGCTCGCCCTCATCGCACTCATGCTCGTAGCGTCCCCCATCACCGGCATCGCCATGGTCGCCCTCGCCGTCACCGCGCTCGCCCTCTACGCGCTCCGGCACGCCCGCCCGGCGGCCCGACCCGTGATGAACGGCATGCTCGGTGCCGTGCTGGTGATCGTCGGGCTCGTCGGCGTCGCCCTGCGTGGCAGGATCCTCGCCGAGATCGGCGCCGCAGACGGGACGGCGACCCGGCTGCAGCTCTGGTCGCAGATCCGGATCCTCGCGGAGCCGTACCGGACCCAGGGATGGGGCTGGGTCGGGGTGTGGCCCACGGACGTGTTCCCGTACTCGACGCTCTTCGACGCATCCGGGCACCCCTACACGTCCGGCCTCAACGCCTTCGTCGACACCTACCTGCAGCTCGGGCTCGCCGGCGTGCTGATCCTGGTCGTGGCGGTGCTGCTGGCGTTCGCCCGCGCCTGGGTGACCGCGACCTCGTTCCCCGGCGTGGCGTACGTGTGGCCCGCGTCGGTGCTCGTGCTCCTCGGCGTCACGAGCACGGCAGAGAGCTACCTGCTGCACGGGGCAGGGCTCATGATGTTCGTGACGGTGCTCGTCGTGGCGGCACGGCGGCGCTCATGGCGGCGGCACCTGTCGCGCGCCTGATCGGACGGAGCTCGCGGCCGCCCGGCCTCTGCGCCCTACGCGGACTCGGGCGCGCGACGACCGTGGAGGTGCAGGCGGCGCTGCACGCCCCACTGGGTGACGCGCGCCATCGCCTCCAGGACGATCGCCTGACTCATCTTGGACTCGCCGAGCACGCGGTCACGGAACTCGATGGGCACCTCGACGATCGTCCCGCCGAGGTCGTCCACGCGGATGGTCATGTCGACCTGGAAGCAGTAGCCCTTCGAGTCGATCGAGTCGAGGTCCATGCGCGCGATCGCATCCGCGCGGTACACGCGGAAGCCCGCGGTGATGTCGTGGACGGGCAGACCGAGCATGATCCGCGCGTAGGCGTTCCCACCGCGGCTGAGGGCCTCCCGGTGCTTCGGCCAGTCGACGACGGAGCCGCCCTTGATCCATCGGGACCCGATGGCGAGCATGACGTTTGCGGCGGGATCGGCGTCGGCGACGGCGCGGATGAGGGCCGGGAGGCGGTCGGCCGGATGCGACCCGTCGGCGTCCATCTCGATGAGGAGGTCGTAGCCCTGCTCGAGCCCCCATCGGAACCCGGCGACGTACGCGCTGCCCAGGCCGAGCTTGCCCGACCGGCGGATCAGGTGGACGCGGTCGTCCCGAGCGGCGATCGCATCCACCAGATCGCCGGTGCCGTCCGGGCTGCCGTCGTCGACGACGAGGAGATGCGCCGTCGGCACGGCCTGCAGGATGCACCCCGCGATCCCGTCGATGTTCTCGGCCTCGTTGTACGTGGGGACGATCACGAGGGGTCTGGACGTGGTTTCGCTCATGGTGCTTCCGGTCGGGGTCGTCGGTCGCCGGTGATCAGCGATCGAGGACGAGTTTACAGGGGACGGTGGTGGCCCAGTTCGGCCCCGAGGGGGCGACCTGTATGACGGCGTTCTGACGCGGATGGAGCTCGCAGTCGTCCTCGGCCTGGTCGACCTGCTGGTCCCACACGGGCCCGTGCTGGCGACTCGTCTCGGGTACGGAGAAGTTGATGGCGAAGACCACCACCACGACCAGCGTGAGCAGGGCGCCCACGCCCTTGAGCAGGATGCCGCGCCGGCCGACGAGGACGTCTGCGACGACGAGCACGCCGGCGATGATGAACAGGGAGCTCGCGGCGGCGTACCGGAACGTCGAGATCGAGCGGAGCTCGGACTCGGTGAAGTGCGCGAACGCGAGCACCGGCACCGCGTTCACGTACACAGACACCGCCCAGACCACCCCGGCGCCCCACACCATCGCGCCAAGCAGGATGCGGTGCCGGGCCGTGCCGAGCCACATGCCGACCACGACGACCGCGAGCACGACGGCGAACGGGACGATCAGCACGACGAGACCGCTGTCCGCGACCACGCCCGCGACGCTGGCGATATCCCAGGTGCCCGAGCCGGCGAACGGCTCCAGGAAGAACCCGACGGCGATGTCGCTGAACCTACCGTGACCGACGTCGGGCAGGGTGCGCCGCGGGTAGACGATCGTCGTGAGGACCTGCGCGCCCACGCCGAGCAGCGCCCCCGCGACGATGGGCCACTTCTTGGGCATCCGGATCTGCAGCAGCAGGAGCGGAAGGAACGCCAGGATCTGGATCTCCGTCAGGCCGCTCAGCAGCGCCACCACCGCGAGCACGACGGATCGTGCCCACGAGCGGACGGGTGCGATGAACACGAAGGGCGCCAGGAACAGCAGGTACGTGTGGAGGTTTGCTGTGTTGCCGGCGATCTCGACCGGGGCGAGCGGGAGGAGCGCCGGCAGTGCGGCGAGCACGAGCCGCACGGCGACCGAACGCAGGACGTCCTCGGTGAGGACGTAGACGCCGGCGCAGACCGCTCCGACGACGAGGGCGCAGAGCACCGTCACCGTGACCGCGAATCGGTCGATCGGCGCGGCGTGTGTCGCGAATGAGATCACCATGCGCGGCACGACGTGCAGGTACCCGGAGTAGTCGAGGAAAAGACTGCCGATCGGCCCGTGGTTGAACTCGTCCTCGAGGAAGAACCTGCCGTCCTCGGCCCACACCGTGTTGCGCGTCTCCGGAGTGAGTCGCGCGCAAGCAAGCGCGGACCCGGCAACGAAGAAGAGCAGCGTGATGATCCAGCGCGCCGCCCGAACGACCGCGCCGCCGCGCTGCGCCGCCGAGGCAGCGGTGGGGCGCGCGGGGGTCGAAGGAGAACCGGCGCCGAGCATCACAGAAGGATGGCACGCCACGGACGACCGGTCCGTCAGCGACACATCACGGGACGCGGACAACCTTGCAGCCGAGGAGCGTGTTGTCGCCGCCGTCGCTGTCGATGCCGTACGCGCAGACCTGCTGCAAGCCGGAGGCGGCGGGGACCGTCGCAGCGAACCCGTGCTGGTCGCCCGAGCCTGGGTAGGCCCGCCCGACATCGGTGCGGGTGGCCGTCGCCGTGATCGCCCGGCCGACGCTTCCGACATAGAGGTGCACGGGGATCGACGCGGTGGTGTCCGGATCGATCGCCCAGCCCCCCACGGTCACTTTGCCCTGCAGGGCGGTCACGACGTCAAGGCTCCCGATCGGCGCCCGGTTCGTGACGGTGACGGTCTTGCACCCAAGCTGCGGGGATGCGCTCCCCGCACCGGTGTTGACGCCGCGCACGCAGACCGTGTGGGTGCCGGCGGCAGCGCGGATGGTGGCGTTGTAGCCGTGCAGCGACCCGTAAGCCGGGTAGATGCGGCCGATGTCGGTGCGCGAGTGGTCCGCGGTGATCCGCGTGGCGACACCGTCGATCACGACGTCCACGGGGACCGCCCCGGTGGTGTCGCCGTCGAGCGCCCAGCCGCCGACCGTGATGCTCGTACGGGTGGTCGAGGCGACGTCGAGGCTGCCGATCGGGGTGCTCCCTGCGACGGTCACGGTCTTGCAGGTGCCGATCGTCGCGTTCCCACCCTTGCCGATGTTGACCCCTGTGACGCACACACGGTGGTCACCGAAGGGCATCGCCACCGCCGTCGAGAAACCGTGCACCGATCCGGAGGCCGGGTAGGCACGTCCGACGTCGGTGCGGACGGCGGACGCCGCGAACCGCGCGACCTGCGCGCCGTCCGAGGTCACGATGACGTCGATGGGGGCCGTCGTCTCCGGGTCGATCGCCCAGCCGCCGACGGACACGCCGGACGGCCCGGCCTGCACGAGGTCGAGGGATCCGAACGGCGAGCCCGAGGCGACGGTCACGTCGCGGCAGCCGAGGTTCTCCCGAGTCGCACCGTTCGACGACACAGCCGCGACGCACACTGTGCGTGCTCCCGGCTGCGCTGCGACCGTGCTGTCGTACCCGTGATGGTCACCCTTGCCGGGATAGGCGCGCCCGACGTCTGTCCTCGTCTGGTCCGCCGTGAGCGTCGTCGTGGTCCCGTCGATGGTCACCTCGACCTTGGTCGACGCCGTCGAGTACTGGTCCATTGCCCACCCGTGCACGCGCACGCTGTCGTATGCACCCTCCACGCCGTCGATGGTCCCGAAGGCGGTGGTCGACGCGTCGGTCGGCGAGCCGAACCAGTCGCTCCAGAGGCGCCAGAAGTTCCGGTTGCCATACGCCGAGCAGGAGTCGCCGGTGCCGTAGAGGTTGGTGAGGGCGGCGGTGTTCGGCGTGTACGGCGTGTAGTAGTAGAGCGCCGCGGTCGCCGCATTCTGCACGGTCACGGTCTTCGTGCCGCACGACACGGTGGGGTTGTACTGGATCGCGTGCGCGGCGCCGGGTGCGAACCACGTGAAGTACTTGCTCGTTCCGGCCGGGTTCCCGTAGCGCTTCCACTGCCAGGCGGACCAGTAGATCTGGTTGCCGACGCCGGCGTAGGCCGGGTCGCAGCCACCGTTCGCCGTGTCGGGGCACGCGTAGCCCATGGCGCGCTCGAGCGTCGCGGCGGACGGGTTCTTCGCGGTGACCAGGCTCTGCTCCTTCTGGAGCGTCACGAGGATGACCTTCGGGCTGATCCCACACGCGGCGCCGACCCGAGCGATGATCTCTGCGGTACTCAGCGAGCTCCCGCCGGACATTGCGGCGCACATGGCGTCGGCGGCCCTACTGTCCAGACTGAACCGGCCGTTGACCAGGCAGGAGCTGCTCGAGCATGCGCTGACCTGGCTGGCGAGGAAGGACTGGATCTGCGCGGCGGACAGCGCGTCCCCGTCGTAGAAGTTCGCGTCCGAGACGATGTTCCCGGCCTGGAACGAGGAGCCGGCAAGCGCCTCCGCAGAGTCTCCGGAGCTGCTCGGGGCGGTCGTGGCGATGCCGACGAGCACCGTCGCTGCGGTGAGCGTCGCCAACACCATGGCGAGGAACTTCTTCACGTCGTGGGCCTCCCGGGCGTGGCATGGGTCGTCCGAGGCTACTTGTTCCCCATACGTTCACACAGCCCCCATCGGCACCCCCGAAGAGGTGACGCCGCGCTGATCACGGCACCCCGGCAGCCCGTTCCAGGTGGTCGCGCTCGACGGCGGCGCGGCGCTGGGGTGCCACCCGGTCCGCCCGCCGGAGGCGAACCGCGCGCCGGACGATCGCCGGCGCCTCCCGGACGAGTCGCCCCCACGCGGCGGGCGGGAGCTGCGCGTGCGCCGGGCGGACGAGATCCACCACCATGCGGAGGACCGTGCGCATCACCACCCGTGCGACCATCCGCCCGGAGGCGTTCCGGAGCACCACCGCGAGCCGGTTGCGCATGCTCTGGTACCGCACGAGCGAGGAGTCGCTGCTCGAGCTCGCGGCGTGACGGTGCACCACCGAGGCGTCCGCCGCATGCCGGATGTCGTACCCGGCGAGCCGGAGCCGCCAGGACAGGTCGACGTCCTCGTAGTACATGAAGAGGGACTCGTCGAAGCCGCCGACCCGGTCGAGGGCGGATCGGCGGATGAACGCCGCTCCCCCGGAGAACCCGAACAGCGGCGCGCGCTCCCGCGGGCCGTCGAGGGGGCGCAGCCAGTCGCGGTCGCGCCCGTTGCCGTCTGCGGTCAGCACGACGCCGGTGCCGTTCAGGAGGGGCGCCCCGCGATCCGCACGCCGCCACCGCCCGCCGTCGGCCGTCACCAGGTCGTTGCGGTCCGGCCGTTCGGTCGCCGGCACGAAGGAGCCCTCGAGGACCACCGTGGCGGAGAGCGCGGCGACGTCCTCCGGGACCGCCGCGAGGACGGCGAGGCCGCGGTCGAGGAAGGTGTGGTCGGCGACCGCGTCGTTGTTGACGAGGACGACGATGTCGCCACCTGCTGCGGCCAGGCCTCGGGCGACGCCGCCGGCGAACCCGGCGTTGGTCGGCTCCGGCACGAGCACGACCGACGGGTAGTCCGCGCGGTACGCGTCGATCACCGCCGGCTCGGCCTCGTTGACGACGAGGACGACCTCGAACGACGCGCTTGTCCGCTGGCCGACCACCGCGTCCAGGGCTTTGCGGGTCAGGTCCGGCCGGCGCCAGTCGACGATGATCACGGAGGCGTCCACAGGGACATCCTCGCAGCTTCCCCTCCACTGTCGGCCGTGGCTCGGCTGCGCGGCACCCCGTCATCGTTATAGTGGTGACGCCTTCCGGGGTACATCGTGTCTCGTCGTCGACGTATGGAGTAGTTTCGTGTCCACCTTCACGGCAAGCGTGTCCGTCGTCATCATCAACTTCCGTGGGACCGAGGACACGCTCGAGTGCGTGGCCCGGCTCAACGAGGTCGACTACCCGGCCGACAAGGTCGAGATCGTGGTCGTCGAGAACGGCTCGGGTGACGACAGCGAGCAGCGCCTCCGTGCCGCGCTCGGCGCGCAGGAGAACGTGACGCTCATCGTGTCGAAGGAGAACCTCGGGTTCACCGGAGGCAGCAATCTCGGGGCACGGAGCGCGCGCGGCGACTTCGTCGCGTTCCTCAACAACGACGCCAAGCCCGGGCCGGACTGGATCCGGGAGGGCATCGCCGGCTTCGCGCCGAGCCCGCGGATCGCCGCCGTCGCGAGCAAGGTCCTCGACTGGGACGGCAAGGCGATCGACTTCGTCGGTGCCGGGCTCAGCTGGTTCGGGATGGGCTACAAGGAGCACGTCACCGAGATCGACGACGGCCGTTTCGACGAGCCGAAGGACCTCCTGTTCGGCACCGGTTCGGCACTGTTCGTGCGCAAGGAGGTCTTCCTCGAGGTCGGCGGGTTCGACGAGGGCCTGTTCATGTTCTACGACGACGTGGACCTCGGCTGGCGCCTCAACCTGCTCGGCTACCGCGTGCGGTTCGCCCCGAAGTCGGTCGTCTACCACAAGCATCACGGCTCGATGAAGTCGTTCGGCGAGTACCGGGAGATGTACCTCCTGGAGCGGAACGCGCTGCACCTGCTCTACAAGAACCTGTCCGATGAGACCCTCGGCACGTTCCTGCCTGCGGCCCTGGCGCTCCTGGCGCGGCGCGCGGTCGCCAAGAGCGGTCTCGACTCGGAGTCCTTCGACCTGCGCCGGTTCACGGGTGCCGCCGACGAGTTCGACCCGACGACCCCGGTCGCCAAGGACGCCGTCGCGGGCCTGTTCGCCCTCGACCAGTTCGTCGCGGACCTCCCCCGCCTCGGCGAGGAGCGCAAGCGGATCCAGTCGCAGCGGGTCACGAGCGACAAGGCCGTGTTCCGCCTGTTCGGCGACGCGTTCAAGCCGCTGTTCGAGAACGGCTACTACCTGGAGGGGTTCCAGGCGATCACCGAGGCGTTCGCCGTCGAGCAGCCGATGCACCGCACGCGCGTCCTCGTGATCACCGGCGACGCCCTCGGCGAGAAGATGGCCGGGCCGGGCATGCGCGCGTGGAAGATCGCCGAAGCCCTGTCGGAGCACAACGACGTCCGCCTGCTCACCTGGAACGTGGCGAACCGCAAGTCCGACCGATTCCACGTGGAGCGGGTCCCCCTGCAGCATGAGCGGGCGATGAAGGCGCACGAGGAGTGGGCCGACGTCATCTTCTTCCAGGGCTACGCCCTGCACCACTTCCAGACCCTGCAGCGGTCGAACAAGATCATGGTCGTCGACCTCTACGACCCGATGCACCTCGAGCAGCTCGAGCAGGCGCGGGACAACGGCGACGTCGGGTGGCGCGCGCAGGTCGAGGCGACCACGGGTGTCATCAACGCGCAGCTCGAACGCGGCGACTTCTTCCTCTGCGCGTCGGAACGACAGCGCCTCTTCTGGCTCGGCCAGCTCGCGGCGCTCGGTCGCGTGAACCCGGACAACTACCTCGCGGACGAGAACCTCGAGAAGCTCATCGCGATCGCCCCGTTCGGCATGGACTCCACACCGCCGAAGCACGAGCGCAAGGCGATCCGCGGCATCGTCCCCGGCATCGGGGAGGACGACAAGGTCGTCATCTGGGGCGGCGGCATCTACAACTGGTTCGACACGCCGACCCTCGTCCGTGCGGTGGCGCAAGTCGCCGAACGACACGACGACATCCGGCTGTTCTTCCTCGGTGTCGCTCACCCGAACCCGGACGTGCCCGAGATGGCGATCGTGTCGCAGACCCGCCGTATCTCCGAGGAGCTCGGCCTGACCGGCAAACACGTCTTCTTCAACGAGCAGTGGGTCGCGCTCGACGACCGCCAGAACTACCTGATGGAGGCGGACGCCGGAGTCAGCACGCACTTCGCCCACGTCGAGACCACGTTCTCGTTCCGCACCCGCATCCTCGACTACATGTGGGCGAACCTCCCCATCGTGACCACGGGCGGCGACAGCTTCGGCGACCTCGTCGCCGCGGAGGGCATGGGCGTGGCGGTCCCCGAGCGCGACGTGGACGCCCTCGCCGGCGCGCTCGAGGCGATGCTGTACGACACCGAGCGCAGTGCCGCGGCCCGCGCCGCCGTCACCCGAGTCCGCAGCGACTTCACCTGGGAGAAGGCGCTCGCGCCGCTCGTCGCCTTCTGCCAGGAACCCTCGGTGGCACCGGACCGCGCCCACGACGCCGCCGTGCCGCTCGGCGCGGTCGGGGGCTCACCCTCCCGCGCCGCCGGACGCGAGCGTCTCGCGATGAGCCCGGCCCGCCAGCGGGAGATGCGATTCCACCAGATCGCGAACAGCCGGCACGGCGTCAAGCGCGACGTGCTGCTGGCGCGCCATTACCTGCAGGACGTCGGGGTCTCCGGCCTCCGCGCGAAGGTGCAGACCCGCCTCCGGACGATGCGGGAGAGCAGGAACGGGCGGTGACTCGCCGCACCCCGGGGCCAGCCGGCACGCGGGGTATAGTTTCCTGTTCGCCCGACCACGAGTGAGGACCCCATGAGCACCACCGTCTCCGACCGGTTCGATCGCCTCCGCGCGGAGCCGCTCGTGCCCGCGGGTCGTCCCGCCGGTGCGCTCGTCGGGTCAGTGCGCGAGGTGATCGCGAACCGGTCGCTCCTGGACCTGCTCATCCGCCGCGACCTCAAGTCACGGTACAAGGACAGTGTCCTCGGCTTCGCCTGGACGCTCATCCGGCCGCTCGTGCAACTCGCGATCTACTACCTCGTCCTCGGGCGGATCCTCGGGGCGTCGCGGAACATCGAAGACTTCGCCATCTACGTCTTCGCCGGGTTGACGCTGTACGGGCTCTTCAGCGAGATTGTGGCCGGCGGGACGGCGTCGATCATCTCGAATGCCGGGCTGATCAAGAAGGTGTACCTGCCACGCGAGATCTACCCGCTCGCAAGCGTCGGGTCCGCACTGTTCAACTTCGGCGTCCAGCTGATCGTGCTCATCGCAGCGACCCTCGTCAGCGGCGCGTTCCCCTGGCGGGCAGACCTGCTGTACTTCTTCCCGTCGGTGTTCGTCATCCTCGTCTGGGCCACGGCGCTGGCGCTGCTCCTCGCCGCGTTGAACGTGTACCTCCGCGACATCCAGTACCTCGTCGAGGTGCTCGTGCTGCTGCTGATGTGGGCCTCCCCGATCGTCTACAGCTGGCAGATGGTGTCGCAGCACGCCTCCGGGTGGCTGCTCACGCTCTACACGTGCAACCCGATCACTCTCGCGATACTCGGCTTCCACCGTGCATTCTGGGTGGCCGGCCCGGACTCCGAGTACCCGCCGCACATGCTGCTCGATCTGGGCGTCGCTGCCGCCGCCGGGCTCATCGCCCTGTTCATCTGCCACCGCGTGTTCACCAGGCTGCAGGGCAACTTCGCGCAGGAGATCTGATGACCATCGACAACGAGATCATGCCGCCCGCAGCCGACGCCGCATTCGACGACGCCCCCGTCGTCGTCAGCATCAAGGACGTCTCCAAGAAGTTCACGATCCGCAAGGACAACTCCTTGAAGGAGCGGATCGTCACCCTCGGCCGCGCGGGGCGCCGGCACAGCGAGGACTTCTGGGCGCTCCGGGACGTCAACCTCGACATCCGCGCCGGGACGACCATCGGCCTGCTCGGCCCGAACGGGTCCGGCAAGTCCACCCTCCTCAAGGCGATCGGCGGCATCCTGGAGCCGACGAGCGGGACCATCGAACGGCGCGGCCGTCTCGCCGCGCTCATCGAGCTCGGTGCGGGCATGCACCCGGACCTCACCGGCCGCGAGAACGTGTACCTCAACGCCGCCATCCTCGGCCTGTCCCGCGAGGACGCGGAGGCCCGGTTCGACGACATCATGCGGTTCTCGGCGATCGGGGACTTCATCGACACGCAGGTGAAGTTCTACTCGTCGGGCATGTACGTGCGGCTCGCGTTCGCCGTCGCGATCAACACCGACCCGGACGTCCTCCTCGTCGACGAGGTCCTCGCGGTCGGCGACGAGCAGTTCCAGAAGAAGTGCCTCGACAAGATCCGGGAGTTCCAGGAGCAGGGCCGCACCATCATCCTGGTCAGCCACTCCCTGGGCCAGGTGCAGGAGCTGTGCGACAGCGCCGTCGTCATGCACCACGGCGAGGTCAAGTTCCAGGGATCCGCTCGCCTGGCGGTGAAGAACTTCCGGGAGATCCTGGAGGGACGGCGTGTGGCCGAGGCCGAGGCCGCCGCCCCGGAGGAGGTCGCGACGCCGGGCAAGGTCGAGCGCGTGACGCTCGAGGTCCCGGGCCGCGCCCCGGGCGCCGAGGTGCAGCCCGGCGACGAGCTCGTCATCCGCGCCACGTTCTCGCACACCACCCCGCTGGACCGCTGGCACTCCGGGTTCAAGATCGAGAACCAGTTCGGGCACCTGGTGTACGGCACCGACAGCCGCCAGCTGCGGCTGCAGCACGCCCCGCTCGTCGGGTCGGCGACGGTCGAGTACCGCCTGCCCGACGTGCGCTTCGGCGGCGGCCCGTACTTCGTCCACGCGTTCTTCGCGAAAGCGAACGGCGAGCACATCGCGATCGAGCGCGAGGCGGCGCGGTTCGTCGTGGCCGACGACGACACGCAGTCTGGGACGACGCGGGTCGCCACGGTCGCCCGCGAGATCACCGACTGACGTGAGCGCGCTCCCGGTGCTGCTCGACGCGACGTCGATCCCTCCGAACCGCGGCGGCGTGGCCCGGTACGTCTCGGGACTCCTCCAGGGGCTCGAGGAGCTCGGGCACACGATCGACGTCGTCGTGAAGCGAGAGGACGTGGCGTGGCTGGCCGGGCTCGCACCGGGACACCGGTACCGTCTCGCCCCCCGGTGGACCCGCGTCCGCCCGCTGCGCCTGGTGTGGGAGCAGCTCGGCCTGCCCGGTGTGGTCCGCCGTGCCGGCGCCAACGTGCTGCACAGCCCGCACTACACGTTCCCCGTGCTCCTCGGCGCCCGAACCGTCGTCACGCTGCACGACGCCACGTTCTTCAGCGACCCCGGCAGCCACAGCAGCGTGAAGGTCGCGTTCTTCCGCTTCTGGACGCGACTCGCGCGTCGTATGGCGTCCGCCGCCGTGACCCCGAGCGACGCCACGGCGCGGGCACTCGCCGAGCACGATCCCCGCGGTCGAGTGCGCACGGTGGTCGCGCACCTCGGAGTCGACACAGCGGTCTTCGCGCCGCCCGGCGGTCCGGCGCTCGGTCGGTTCCGCGCCGCGCACGGCCTCCCCGACGACGCGAGCTGGATCGCATTCCTCGGCACGGTCGAGCCGCGCAAACAGGTTCCCGCGCTGCTCCGAGCGCACGCCGCGCTCACCGCAGCGGACCCGTCGACGCCTCCGCTCCTCCTGGCCGGCGGCCTGGGGTGGGACGAGGAAGCACGGCGGGCGCTCGTCGCGGCAGGCGACACGGTCGGCGCTCCGGTCCGGCATCTCGGCTACCTTCCCGTCGAGGAGCTCGCGGCGTTCCTCGGCGGCAGCCGCGTCGTCGTCTATCCGAGCATCGCCGAGGGCTTCGGGCTTCCCGTGCTCGAGGCGATGGCGTGCGGCGCCGCCGTGCTGACGACACCCCGGTCGGCGATCCCGGAGGTCGGCGGCGACGCCGTCGCGTACGCGGAACCGGAGGCCGGCGCCATCGAGCGCGGTCTCCGGGAGCTGCTCGACGATGACGAGCGACGTGCGGCCCTCGGTGCCGCCGCAGCGCGCCGCGCGGCCGCCTTCACCTGGGCGGCCTGCGCGGCACCGCACCTGGAGGTGTACCGGTGACCGCCACGCCCCCCGGCGCGACACCCGCGGTCGGCAGCACCGACACCGTGCCGGGCGCCGCGATCGTCACCGTCAGCTACAACTCCGGCCGGTACCTCGAGGAGTTCCTCCGCTCGACCGCGGACGCGAGCGCGGCCGAGCTGCCGGTCGTCGTCGCCGACAACGACTCCGCCGATCCCGCGAGCCTGCGCACCATGACCGAGTCGCTGGGCGGGAACTTCCTCGAGCTCGGCCGCAACGCGGGGTACGGCGCCGCCGTGAACCGAGCCGTCGCCGCGCTGCCGGACAGCGCCGTCTGGGTGCTCGTGTCGAACCCGGACGTCGTGCTCTCCCCCGGCGCCGTCGACACGCTCCTCGACGTCGCACACGCCGACCCCGCGATCGGTGCGGTCGGTCCCGCCATCGTCGAGCCCACCGGCGAGGTCTACCCGTCGGCACGGCTCGTCCCGTCGCTCCGTACCGGCCTCGGGCACGCGCTGTTCGCGAACGTGTGGCCGACGAACCCGTGGACGCGCCGCTACCGGCAGGACGACGACCACGGCACCCAGCGGGACGCCGGCTGGCTGTCCGGGGCGTGTCTCCTGATCCGACGGGAGGCGTTCGACGCCGTCGGCGGATTCGACGAGCGGTACTTCATGTACTTCGAGGACGTCGACCTCGGCTACCGTCTCGGCGCGGCCGGGTGGCGCAACGTCTACTCCCCCGCGACCAGGGTGATGCACGTCGGCGCGCACGCCACGACATCGTCCTCCGATCTGATGCGGCGGGCACACCACGCCAGCGCCTACCGGTTCCTTGCGTCGAAGTACCGCGGCTGGTACTTCTGGCCGTTGCGCGTGGCGCTGCGGGTCGCCCTGGGCACGCGCGCACGGATGCACACCAGGGGTATCTGAACCGTCCCGACCGCATCCGCGAACAGGCACCCCCCCGAGCGCCCGATCTCCGAAGCACCCCGAGCACCCGACCCCGAGCACCCGACACGACCCCAGGACCCCATGACCCTCGCAGCAACCCTCATGATCCGTGATGAGGCCGACATCCTCCCGGCGTGGCTGACGTACCACGTGGCGCAGGGCGTCGACGTCTTCATCATCACCGACAACGGCTCCACGGACGGTTCCACGACGATCCTCGAGGAGTTCGCGGCGCGGACCGACGTCGTCGTCGACCTCCGCCACGACCCCGTGCACCGCAAGCAGCAGGGCGCCCTCGTCACCGGGATGGCCCGCGACGCCGCCGCCGTGCATGGAGCGGACTGGGTCGTCAACGCGGACGCGGACGAGTTCCTCATGCCCGTCGACCGCACGACGAGCCTCGGCGAGGTGTTCGCGGCCCTCGACCCCGCGATCGGCGCGTTCACCGTGCCCGTCGTCAACATGGTCGGCCGGCTGGCACGATCCGGCACCGGGATCGAACGGCTGCACTGGCGCGACAAACGGTCCTCCGAGGAGCTCCACGCCATCGGTCTGCTCGCCCAGCCGACGTCGAACGCCGTCCACGTCGGCGACCCGGACGTCGTCGTCGTCCAGGGCAACCATCAGGTGAGCATCGCAAACGGCGGGGAGGTGCCCGACGCGCTGCGGCTCGAGGTCCTGCACCTGCCGTGGCGTTCCATCGCCCAGTACGAGCACCGGGTCGAGACGACCGGTCTGGCGTACCAGGCGAATCCGGCGCTCGTGCCGAGCCCGAACCACCACGGCATGCGCGACTACCGACGGTTCAAGGGCGGCGTGCTGGCAGGGTATTTCGCACTCCGACACGTCACCGACACGGAGGCCGGGCGGGGCGCGTTCCGTCACGACGACTCGCTTGCGGCGTTCTTCGCCGATCACGGCCTGACACCCCGGACCGTGCCGGACGAGCTCGTCGACGCCGAGGAGGCCCGGCGGCTCCAGCAGTTCGGGACCGCCCTCGTCGAACGCGACGCCGCGGTCGAGATGAGCCGGGAGGCGCTGGCCGCCGCCGCCGAGAACACCCGACTCCTCGAGGGAACCGTCCGTCACCTCCACGACACGATCCGCGGGCTGGAGGCCCGCCTGGCCGAGAGCGAGGCGGGGGCAGCGGCGTTCCGCAACCGCCGGTCCGTCCGTGCGGTCACGGGCCTGGCCGACCGCCTCCACGGGCGAGGGTGACCGTGGCGGATCGCCGCCTGCGTGAGGCCGCACGCCACGCCGTCCGCCGCCTGCACGGCGAGCGGGCGTACGACGCTGCGATCGGCGCGGCCCGTGCGCTCCGCGAACGCCGCCGTGACCGTGCGTGGGTGGCCGTGCTCGACGACCTGCTGACCTCCGGGGTCACGACGACGGGGGCGGGCCGGTTCGCGGACCCGGACCCGGCCTCCACCCCGATCGTCATGTGCCTGTGGAACCGCCCGGAGCGCGTCGAGCACATCCTCGGGATGCTCGCCGGGCTCGATCCGGCGCACCCGGTGCGGCTCCTGCTGTGGAACAACCATGCCCCGGACGCCGCGTTCTACGCGGAGACGGCGCGACGGTGGGCGGAGGGCCGTGGTGCGCTGACGAGCGTCGACCTGGTGCAGAGCCCGAGGAACATCGGCGGTCTCGCCCGCTTCGTCGCCGCACGGCTGCTCCGCAACGGCGGATACCGGGGACCGTTCGTCATGCTCGACGACGACCAGGACGTCGAAGCGTCGTTCATCGGCGACCTCCTGCGCGACTGGACCCCGCGCTCGATCGTCGCATGGTGGGGATTCAGCCTGCACGGGTCGTATTGGCGCCGTGCCGAGATCACTCCCGGCACCGAACCGGACCACGCCGGCACCGGCGGCACCATGGCGGACATCGACCTCGTCGCCGACGACCGCTTCTTTGCGCGTCTGCCGAGCCGCTTCGCGTTCCTCGAGGACCAGTGGATGACGTTCTTCGCGAAGGCGAATGGCTGGCGGGTCGTCAAGGGCGACACCCGGATCGTCCTCGTGCTCGAGGAGAAGAACCAGTACCACGGCCTCCGCCCCCTCAAGGACGTCTTCTACGCCTGGCAGCAGTCCCCCGCAGGTGCGCGGGCACTGCGCGGCGGGACACGTCGTCCCCGATGGGACGCGGGACGCCTCCGCGGTCCCGTCAGCAGAGGTGCAGCGCCGCCACATCCGCCGACAGCGCGTTGACGCCGCCGATCACGGTGACGTCATCGGCGCCGAGGGCGGCGATCTCGCTGAGCGTGCCCGACGGGACGCAGGTGTCCCGCGTGGTAAGCAGCGGGGCGCCCTGCCCGGCCGCCAGCGCGGAACCCGCGAGCGCGTCCGGGAACGCCGTCCCCGTCGCCACATAGACGTGCGGAGCGCCGCCGGGGAACGCCGTGGCGGCGATCTGGGCAGCAGTGTCGAATCGGTTCACACCGGCCACCCGGGTCACGTTCGCCGTGCCGAGCACCGTGCCGAGGGAGCCCTCGATGCCGCCGGACACCGCGCTCGTCCCGCCGATCACGGACACGGACCGCACGCCGAGCCGGCGGAGCAGGTCTGCCGTGTCACCGTCGACGGCAGACGCGCCACCGTTCACGAGGACGACGGGGATGCCCTTCGCACCGGCCGCCGCAGCGGCGGCGAGCGCGTCCGGGGAGTTCGTCCCCGTGGCGACGTATGCGGAGGTCACCGCGTGCGCGCCGAACGCATCGGTGACGATCCGCCGCGACGTGTCGAAGCGGTTCGTGCCGGCGATGCGGTCGACCGTTGTCGCGCTGCCCACGGCGGCGCCGATCTGATCGGCGACGGTTGCCGAGACGGCGCTCGTCCCGCCGACGATCACGACGCGCTTCGGCGCGAGCGATCGCAGTTCCTGCGCGACCACGTCCGGCAGGGACGTGGGCGCCGTGAGCAGGAGCGGACCGCCCGCCTTCGCCGCGGCCGGGCCGGCGGCGAGCGCGTCGGGATAGTTCGTCCCGGTGGCGACGTACACCGTGTCCGCGGTCGTTCCCGCGAACGCGGCCTGCGCCAGGGCGACGCTCGTCGCATACCGGTTCGACCCGGAGATGCGGTCGACGTCTGCGGTCCCGGTGGTCGCGACGGAGCCGTCGATCTCGCCGAACCAGACGTCGGAGCTCGTCGCCGTGGAGGCTCCGACGGCACTGGATACCGGGTGGGTCCGCATCGCACCGGCCGGGGTGACGGAGGTGACGAAGTCCGTGCCGTCGTCGGCGTCGGAGCTCTGCGCGAACCAGACGGTGCCGTCCGGCGCCACCGACAGGGCGGTCGGGTACGTCGTCGTGCTGTTCGGCAGGGTCAGGTGCGCGACCGCGCCGCCGGCGGTGATCGTGCGGATGTCGGAGCTGCCGTCGGCGAGGAGCTCGAGCATCCACAGTCGATGGTCGGCGGTGACGGCACTGTCGGTGACGGACGCGCCCGACGCCGACACGTCCATGACGGTGAGCGTGCCGTCCGCCGCGATCGCCGCGACCGACCCGTCGTCGAACGCCACCCACGGCGCGCCGTCCGGACCGGTCATGAGGGTTGCGGGGATCCTGCCGCCGGTCGGGAATGGGGTCATGACGCCGCTCGTCGTGATCCGGCCGAGGATCGGCGTGCCGCTCCCGACGATGAACCAGAGGTTCCCGTCGCCTCCTGCGACGAGGCCCTGGTCGTTCTCGATGCCGTCCGACGACCAGCCGTCGTACGGGAAGTCGGTGACGACCCCGGCGGACGTGACACGGACGATCCGCGGCTGCGCGGCGTCCGCGTACCAGACGTCGCCGTCCGAGCCCGCGGCGACCGACCAGGCCGTGCCATCGATCGGGAAGGCGCGTTGTGTGCCGTCCGGGGCGATGCGCACCGCGGAACCGGTGCTCCACTCGGACGCCCAGAGCGACCCATCGCTGCCCGGCGTCAGGCCGACCAGCACGCTCTCCTCGTTCCCGGGAAAGGTCGACACGGTGCGGTCGGCGTTGATCCGGCCGACGTCACCGCCCCACGTCGTGAACCACCCCAGACCATCCGAACCGGTCGCCATCGACGCGACGGCGTGCTCCGCATCGGAGGACCGGGCCGGGTACTCGTGGACGTACGGCGTCGGGACGGCTGGGGTCTGGTCCGCCTGCGCGACACCAGGCGCGAACGCGACAGCGGCAGCGGCAGCGGCAGCGAGCGTCGTGAGCGTGACGGCGCGGCCGGTCGTTCCGGTCCATGTGCGCATCGCGTTCCTCCTCCAGCACACCCACCATGGGCGTCGCCGAGAGGAGTCTATGAAGGAACCGACCGCCGACGGGCGGGGCGGAGCAGATCTGCGGAAAAGCGGTTAAGCGCCGAGGAGGTTCTGCAAGTAGACGCCGTAACCGCTCTTCGCGAGCGGGGCCGCGAGCTCGGCGAGCGTCGCATCGTCGATCCACCCGTTGCGCCAGGCGATCTCCTCGATGCAGCCGATCTTGTGCCCCTGGCGATCCTCGATCACGCGGACGTACTCCGACGCCTGCATCATCGACTCGAACGTGCCGGTGTCGAGCCATGCGGTGCCCCGGTCGAGCACCTGCACCTGCAGGTTCCCGGCGTCGAGGTACCGCTCATTGACCGTCGAGATCTCGAGCTCGCCGCGCGCGGACGGCTCGATCGTCTTCGCGATCTCGACGACCCGGTTGTCGTAGAAGTACAGGCCGGGCACGGCGTAGTTGCTCTTCGGCTGGGCCGGCTTCTCCTCGATCGAGATCGCCTTGAAGTCCTCGTCGAACTCCACGACCCCGTACGCCTTCGGGTCGGACACGTGGTACGCGAAGATCGTGGCGCCGTCGACACCGGTGTTCTTCCGGAGGTTCGTCCCGAGACCGACGCCGTGGAAGATGTTGTCGCCGAGGACGAGCGCGACGCTGTCGTCGCCGATGAACTCCTCGCCGATCACGAACGCCTGCGCGAGACCGTCGGGCGACGGCTGCACCGCGTACTCGATCGTCATGCCGAGGGCGCTCCCGTCGCCGAGGAGCGCCTGGAACTGGCCGTGGTACTCCGGCGTCGTGATGACGAGGACCTCGCGGATGCCGGCCATCATGAGCGTCGACAGCGGGTAGTAGACCATCGGCTTGTCGTAGATGGGCATGAGCTGCTTCGAGATGCCCCTGGTGATCGGCCAGAGGCGCGTGCCGGAACCCCCGGCGAGGATGATGCCCTTCACGGTGTCAGCCCTCCTTCGTCGCGGCGGTGCCGCGGAGCGTGTCGTAGAACGCGCGGGCGGCGTCCCAGGTCGGCAGGAGCCCCTGCACGGAGGCCTCGGCGAGCGTCGGCGCCTCGGTGTCCTTCGGGGACAGCAGCAGGTCGCCTGCCGCCTCCGGGAACGCCAGGCCGATGGCCGGGTCGACCGGGCTGATGCCGTGCTCGCGGGTCGGGGCGTAGACGTCGGTGACGAGGTAGGAGACGGTCGCCCCCTCGGTCAGCGCGACGAAGCAGTGCCCGAGGCCCTCGGACAGGAAGATCGCCCGGCGGTCGGCGTCGTCGAGGAGGACGGAATCCCATTCACCGAAGGTCGGCGACCCGGTGCGGATGTCGATCACGAAGTCGAGCACGGCGCCGTGTGTCGCGGTGACGTACTTCGCCTGGCTCGGCGGAATGTCGGCGAAGTGGATGCCTCGTACCGTGCCGCGCTTCGACACAGACGTGTTGGACTGCCTGAGGTCGATGGACCGCCCGGTCGCCTCCTCGAGACGGTCGAACCGGTACCACTCGAGGAAGACGCCACGGTCGTCCCCGAACTGCTTCGGCGTGATCTCGTAGCTGTCGGGGATCTTCAGTTCGCGGATCTGCACCCGGAGAGCGTAGCAAGGAGCGGCACGACGAGCGCCGTGAGCGCCGCGATCGCGGCGAGAGCGAGGGCGTACGCCACGCGGGCCAGCACGAGCACCATCGGTGCGCCGTTCACGGTCACGAGGTCGATCGAGACGGCGAACACGATCGCGGCGCCGACCGTCCACAGCGGCACGAGGACCACCCTGAGCCGCGAGATCCCGGTCAGGCCCATCGCCATCGGCACGGCCAGCACGGGGAGGAGCGGCAGGGCGTATCGGGTGTTCGCCGCTCCACCGCCGGCGACGTACCGGAGCTCGACGACGATCGTGGCGAGGACGACGCACACGAGCATCGCGGACACGAGCCGATCGGCCCGGCTCCCGCGCCAGGAGCGATTGCGGACGCACCAGGCGAGAGCGCCGGCGCCGGCCAGGAGGAGCGGGACGAGGAGCAGGAGCCACGGCACGATCGAGCTCGCCGACAGACCGAACCGGTAGACCGCGAACAGCTGGTGCCAGAACGCGGGGTCGAGCGCGACGGCCGTCACGGGGCGGGTGACGCGGCCGAGGTTCGCCTGCGACCACTCGGGGTGCCCGCCCGTGATCGATCCGGTGAGCTCCCGGTTGCGCCAGTAGAACCATCCGGAGGCGATGGCAGGCGCGACCACGACCGCGACCACCGCGGCGAGGCGGACGCGGACGGCCCTCCAGACCGAGCTGCGCACCACGGGCGCGAGCGCGAACGCGGCGACCACGGCCACGAGCGAGACCGCGAAGGACAGACGACTGAGCATGCCGAACGCGGTGACGAGTGCGCCGAGCACGACGAGGCGCGTGGAGAGCCCGGATCGGAGGGCCGTGGCGGCGACGCCGATCGCGAGTGCGCTGAAGGCCGCCGTGAGCAGGTCGTTGTAGACGGTGCCGCCGACGAGGAGGACGAGCCCGCAGAGCGCCGTGACGATCGCGGCGACCGCGGCGACGGCCGGCCGCCCCGGGAGGATGCGACGGGCGGACCATGCCGTGGCGAGCACGACGACCCCGGCGAGGAAGGCGTTCTCCACGCGCCCCGCGAGCACCGCGGCGTCCATGTGGCCGGCGTCGACGAGTGGTCCGACGACTGGGGCGAGCAGCAGGTAGAACAGCGGCGGATGCTGAGCCACCCACTGCACGGGCGGAGCGGCGCCGAACGCGGGGTGGATGGTCAGCCCGTTCTCGAACACGGGCAGGTGGCCGTGCCAGACCTGCACCGCGTAGTCGAGGTGGGCGGTCTCGTCGGCGGTCGCGAGCGGTGGCGACCCGAAGCCCTGGGCGAGCGATCCGAGGACGGCGACGGCGACGGCCGCGACCAGGACCCACCGGGAGAACGTCGACACGGGTCCGATCCTCGCACGTGTCATGGTTGAGGCCCGGTCATCCGCTGTGCTGGGTAGGATCGGACGGCCGTCGACGCCCGACCAGAGGACCCCGCGCCCGTGAAACTGTTCGTCCAGATCCCCTGTCTCAACGAGGAGGGGACGATCGCGGCCGTCATCGACTCGATCCCGGACACGATCCCGGGGATCGAGGAGATCGAGATCCTCGTCGTCGACGACGGCTCCACCGACCGCACCGTGCATATCGCACGGGAGCACGGCGTGCGTCACTTCGTCCGCCACACCCGGAACATGGGCCTCGCGCGGTCCTTCCGTGACGGCGTCGACTACGCGCTGCTGCACGGTGCCGACATCGTCGTGAACACCGACGGCGACAACCAGTACCCGCAGGCACTGATCGGCGACCTCGTGGAGCCGATCCTGCAGGGTGAGGCGGACATCGTCATCGGCGACCGGCAGACCCGCACGATCGAGCACTTCTCGGCGTTCAAGAAGTCGATGCAGCAGTTCGGGAGCTGGGTGGCCTCACGGGCGGCCGGCCTCGACCTGCCGGACGCCGCGAGCGGGTTCCGCGCCTACTCGAAGTACTCCCTCATCCGGCTCAACATCGTCACCAGGTTCAGCTACTGCATGGAGACGATCGTCCAAGCCGGATACAAACGGCTCGCGATCGCCAGCATCCCGATCCGGACGAACCCCAAGACGCGCGAGTCGCGGCTGTTCGACAACATCTGGCAGCACATGTTCCAGTCCGGATCGGCGATCGCCCGCGTGTACCTGATGTACCGACCGATGGCGCTCTTCGCGTCGATCAGCGCCGTGCTGCTCGTCTGCGGGCTCATCCCGTTCGTGCGGTACCTCGTGCTGATGGCCACCGACGCGGGCGGCAACCACCTGCAGTCGATCATCCTCGGCGTCGTCCTGGTGATCACGGCGCTGCTGGCGATGGTGATCGGCGTGGTCGCGGACCTGACCCGACTGAACCGGACGCTGGCGGAGGAACAGCTCGACCTGCAGAAGCTCGCGCGCTATGGGGACTGACGCGGTCCCTCCGAGTCGCCGCGAGCGCTGGAGCATCGCGTCGATCACTGCCGCGTTCGCGCTGCTGCTCATGATCTGGGCGCTCGTGACACCGATGTTCCAGGCACCGGACGAGCTGCCGCACACCGACGCCGCGATCGCGGTGGCCAGCGGCACCGGGTGGCCGGCGCCCGGCGACCTCCGCGCCTCCAACGCGATCCAGGCGGCCAAGGCCGAGGCGCCGACTGTCCCGCCGTCCCAGCGGACCACGTGGGCGCAGATGCTCCGCGATCACCCCGGCACGAGCGACGGCGTGAACCAGATGACGCAGCACCCGCCGACGTATTACGCGCTCGCGGCGGGCGTCCTGCACCTCGTGCACTACGAGGACCTGCGGTGGGACCTCGTCGTCATGACGCTCCGGCTCCTCGACGTCGTGCTCGTGGCGCCGCTGCCCCTGCTCGTCTGGGCATCGGCGCGCCGGCTGACCCGTTCGCCGCGCGTGGCCCTCGTCGCCGCGACCGCGGTGTTCGCCGTGCCGCAGCTCGCGCAGATCGCCTCCTCTGTGACGAATGACGCCCCGGTGATCCTGCTCGGCGCCCTCGTGACATGGCTCGTCGTCCGGGTCCTCACCGGCGACCGCTCCTGGAGGACCGTGATCGGCACCGGACTCGCGCTCGGTGCGCTCGTCGCGATGAAGGCCACCGGGTTCCCGGCGATCCCGTTCGTGGCCGTCGGCATGCTCGTGGCCCCCGCCGGCCAGATGCGGCTCCGGGGGCGCGTGCTCCGGGGGCGCGTGCTCCGCACGCTCGTCGCGCTCGCGATCGGCGCGGCGGCGAGCGGCTGGTGGTGGGTCCGGAACCTTGTCGTGTTCCACACCCTGCAGCCGAACGGACTCGCCCGGGCATGGACGGCGAGCCCGTGGCCGGACGGCGACACCGGGCCCGACCCGGGGTACTTCCTCGGCAGCGAGTGGGACTCGCTGACGACATCGTTCTGGGGCAAGTTCGGCCTCCTGGCCTACCCCCTGGACGGCATGGTCGTCCTCGTGCTCACCGTCGTCGCCCTCGTCGCCGTCCTTGCCGCACTGCTGCTGCGGTCGCAGTACCGGCAGCCGTCCGCCGTGCTGCTGGTGTTCCCCGTCGTCGCCGGCCTCCTCCTGCTGGCGAACAACTGGGCGTCGTACGAGCGCCTCCACCGGATCACCGGCTCGCAGGGCCGGTACTTCTTCGTCGCGCTCGGCGCGCTCGTCCTCGTCGCCGCGCTCGGGTCCCTCCGGTTCCTGCCCGTTCCTGCGCGCCGCGTCGGCGGCCGCATCGTCGCGGTCGGCGCGCCGGTCATGGCGCTCTACGGCCTGTCGGTGGCGTACCGCGGCTTCTACGAGGGCTTCGCGCTCGACGTCACGAGGGCCGGTCTGGCGCGCCTGGCGGACACCGCGCCGCTTGGGGGCACGACCCTCGGCGTGCTCGCGGTGCTGCTCGCCGTCGTGGGCGGCGTCGCCGTCGTCCGGGTCTGGCTCGCCTGCGGGCCGGTGCGCGGCCTCCCCGGCGCGGACGCCCCGGCACACCAGGAGGGCCGCCGTCCGGACGTAGCGTCCGGCTAGACTCTCCGGGACCTGTCGACCGTCGTCGTCGACCGACCGACCATGTGAAGGAACCCATCCCGTGAAGATCCTCGTCACCGGAGGCGCCGGCTTCATCGGCTCCAACTTCGTCCGCCGCACGCTGGAGGACGCCTACCCGGGACTCGAAGGCGCCGACGTCGTCGTGTACGACGCGCTCACCTACTCGGGCAACGAGGAGAACCTCGCGTCCGCCGCCGACTCCCCGCGCTACACCTTCGTGCAGGGCGACATCACCGACGCCGCAAAGCTCGACGAGGTGATCCCCGGCGTCGACGCCATCGTGCACTTCGCGGCCGAGTCCCACGTCGACCGATCCGTCCGCGACTCCGGCGTCTTCGTCGAGACGAACGTGGTCGGGACGCAGCGCCTGCTCGACGCAGCGCTCCGCCACGGCACGCAGCGCTTCGTGCACGTGTCGACCGACGAGGTCTACGGGTCGATCAGCGAGGGCTCATGGGCCGAGGACCGTCCGCTCGAGCCGAACTCCCCGTACTCGGCGTCGAAGGCCGGCAGCGACCTCCTCGCCCGCAGCTACCACCGCACGCACGGGCTCGACCTCTCCATCACGCGCTGCTCGAACAACTACGGCCCGTACCACTTCCCCGAGAAGGTCATCCCGCTGTTCGTCACGAACCTCATCGATGACAAGCACGTCCCCCTGTACGGCGAGGGCAACAACATCCGCGACTGGCTGCACGTCGACGACCACACGCGCGGCATCGCGATGGTCCTGACCCGCGGACGCGCCGGCGAGATCTACAACATCGGCGGCGGCACCGAGCTGACGAACACGGAGCTCACGCAGCTGCTGCTGGACGCCACCGGCAAGGACTGGTCCTTCGTCGACCACGTCGCCGACCGGCTCGGCCACGACCTCCGCTACTCGGTGGACATCTCCAAAATCCAGGCCGAGCTCGGCTATGAGCCGCAGGTGCCGTTCGAGCAGGGCCTGGCCGACGTCGTGCAGTGGTACCGCGACAACCGCGCGTGGTGGGAGCCTCTCAAGGCGCGCGCGGCGCTGGCCTGAGGACGACGACCGTGACCCGCTACCTGATCACCGGTGCCGCCGGCATGCTCGGCCAGGACCTCGTCGCAGCGCTCGACGGCCGTGACGTCACCGCGCTCTCCCGCACGGAGCTCGACATCACGGACTCCGCCGCCGTCACCGCCGCGGTGCAAGGCCACGACGTGGTCATCAACTCCGCCGCGTGGACCGCGGTGGACGATGCCGAGACCGCTGAGTCCGCAGCGCGCGCCGTGAACGCCGACGGCCCGGCGCTGCTCGCCCGCGCCGCCGTGCAGGCCGGCGCCAGGCTCGTGACGATCTCGACCGACTACGTGTTCGACGGGCACGGCACCGCGCCGTACGCCGAGGACGCCCCGACCGATCCGATCAACGCGTACGGCCGCACGAAGGCCGCGGGTGAGGCGTTCGTCCGGTCGATCGCGCCCGACTCGTCGTACATCGTCCGGACCGCATGGATCTACGGCGCACACGGCACGAACTTCGCCACGACGATGCTGCGGCTCGCGGCCTCGCACGACACGGTCAGCGTCGTCGACGACCAGATCGGGCAGCCGACCTGGACGGTCGACCTGGCGAACCAGATCGTCGCACTCCTCGACGCCGACGCTCCCGCCGGGGTGTATCACGGCACGAACAGCGGGCAGGGCTCGTGGTTCGACTTCACGAAGGCGATCTTCGCCGAATGCGGGCTCGACCCGGAGCGGGTCCTGCCGACCGACAGCAGCGCGTTCGTCCGCCCGGCTCCGCGCCCGGCGTACAGCGTGCTCGGCCACGACGGCTGGGCCCGGGCGGGCCTGGACCCGATGCGCGACTGGCGCGAGGCGCTGCACGCCGCGGTCGCCGCCGGCGTCCTGTCCTGACCCGGGGCGCCCCGGGCGCCCCGGGCCCCGGGCGCCCGGGGCGCCCCGAACCCCGCTGAAGTGTCAGAAATCGTCGGCCGCTGGGAGGCGGCGCGACGATTTCTGACACCTCACGGGGCGGGGGCGGGGGCGGGCGCGGGCGCGGGCGCGGGAGGGGGCGCGGGCTCGGAGCACCGCGTCGAGGGGGGCGATGAGCGCGCCCGGTCGGAACTGGGCGGCGGCTGCGCGCGCGGCCGCGCGACGGGCGGCGAGCAGCTCGCGGTCCGCCGCGAGTCGCAGGAGCACCGCGGCCAGCTCCTCCGCGTCGCCCGCAGGCACGTACTCCACCGCGTCCCCGAACGCGCGGCGCTGCGGCGCGGTGTCGCTGGTGACGACCGCGGTCCCGGCGGCAGCGCACTGGTAGACCTTGTTCGGCACCACCTTCTGCGCCTTCGACGTCGTGCCGAAGATCCCGAGGCCGATGTCGTGTCGTGCCACGACCCCAGGGAGGTCCGCGGCATCCACCCAGGGCACCCACACCACCGGGGCGCCGCCCTCCGCCGCGGCCCGGCTCGCGTCCAGGTCCTGACCGTTGCCGATCATGGTCACCGTCAGGGGCGCCTCCGGCGGCAGCATCCCGATGGCGCGGCCGATCGTCTCGGCGCCCTGCAGCGGGGTGAAGAGGCCGAAGAACACAACCCGGAGCGCCTCGGGATGCCCCGACGGCGACCCCGGACCGCTCGCCGCGTCAACAGCGCTGGCGTCGGCACTGCTCGGGTCGGCGGCGCCCGCGGCACCGGTGCCACTCGCTGCGTCGACAGCGCTGGCGGCATCGGCAGCGCCCGACGCGGCATCGAACCACGAGGGCGTCGCCCCGACCGCGACGACCACCGCCTTCGCGCGCAGGGACTCCGACACGAGGAGCCGGTGCTCCTCGGTGTCGACGACGACGACGTCTGCGATCCGCAACGCGGCCACGTCCAGGAGCCGGAGCATGCGCTGCAGGAACCCGCCGCTGAACCCGCGGTCCTGCGCCGTCGTCGCCGCGAAGATCAGATGGTCGAGCACGATCGTCGTCCGGGGGAACAGCAGCCGGGCGAGCCACACGTCGAAATGGCCCATGTAGCCGACGAGCACCGCATCCGGCCCGCCGCCACGGCGAGCGCGGAGGCCCTGTCCGACGAGCCTCACCCATGCACTCGCGAGGCGCGCGGCGAACCGGACGGCACCGCTGCGTGCGCCGAGCATCGCCACTCGATCCCGGGTTGCGAGCCCGAGGGGGGCGTTCGCCTCCACGACGCGGTGCCCGGATTCCCGAAGCCCGTCCAGAAGGACGGCGACCCGGGGGTGGTCAGCCGCCTGGTAGGTCCCGAATGCCAGAATACGCACGAGGTCCGTGTCCTTCCGCCCTGCGCCGACGGCGGGATCGTGCCCACGCCGCGTCCGCCGAACCACCCTAGGGGATCATGACCGACAGCTCGGATTCCCACCGCCCTCGTGTCGGGGTGCGCAAACACCTCTTCCGGACCACGGCACTCGTCATCGCCCTGGCGCTGTGCGTCGTGTTCCTCGTCCCCCGTGCCGGAGCGATCGCCGACGCGTTCGCGCGGCAGCACCCGCTGACGCTCGTGGGCGCACTCGCGTGTGGGTTCGCCGCGACCGGTCTGACGTTCCTGTCGTGGCGTGCGCTGCTCGCCGGAGCGGGGCACCGCCTCCCGATCGCGAGCGCGCAGCGCGTGTTCTTCCTGTCGCAGATCGGCAAGTACGTGCCGGGTTCGATCTGGCCGATCGTCGCGCAGGCCGACCTCGGTCGTGAGCATCGCGTGCCGGCTGTGCGGAGTGTCGCGGTGGGCCTGGTGACCCTGCTCGTGAGCTGCGGAGCGGGTGTGTGCGTCGCCGCCGCGACCCTGCCGTTCGTGGCGCCGAACGCCTTCGGCGCCTACTGGTACGTCCTCCTCCTCGTGCCCGTGGTGATCGCGGCCCTGCACCCCGCGGTCCTCGCGTTCGCGATGCGGCTGGCATCCCGAGTGACCCGACGCGACCTCGGCACGGTGTCGCTCCCGGTGGGCAGCATCGCCCGGGCCTTCGGGTGGGCCGTGGCCGCGTGGGTCGGGTTCGGCGCCCACATCGCCCTCGTGATGGCGCCGTTCGTGCGGCTCGACGCCCCGACGACGCTCCTGGCGATCGGCGCGTACGCCCTGGCGTGGCTCGTGGGCTTCGTCGTGTTCTTCCTTCCCGCCGGGCTCGGCGGACGGGAGGCCGCGCTCACCGCGCTCCTGGTCGGCGGCACCACGATGGGCGCCGGTGCCGCCGTGAGCGTCGCGGTGACGTCTCGCGTGCTGCTGACGGTCGTCGACCTCGTCTTCGCGGGCGCCGCGATCGTCCGCCGCCGGCGGCATGCGCATGAACCGGCCGCCGGCAGCACCGTCGACGCGCCGGGATGAGGCGGGCGCGCACACCCACGGTCCTCCCCGACAGCACTGATACAGTCGGGCACCCGGTCGGTGCACCGGTGCCGGGACACCCACCCGCGACGATCCGGAAGCCACAGCCCGGCGCACGCCGACCCGTCGAACAGGAGCACCCCGCAGTATGACCACCCTCCGCGTCATCGTCGACCAGGTCGTCGCCCCCGTGCCCGGGGGAATCGGCCGCTACGCCGAAGAGCTGACGCGCGAGCTGATCGCCACTGCGCCGGACGGCGTCAACGTCTCCGCCGTCGTCTCCGCCGCCTCCCAGCAGGACATCGAGCACCTGCGCATGCTGCTGCCAGGGCTCGGCGACCTGGAGCGCCTCGTCCTGCCGCGTCGGGAGCTCTCGCTCGCGTGGCAGGCCGGACTCGCGCACGGGGCGAGCCACGGCATGGTCCACGCGCCGAGCGTCCTCGCACCGCTGGTCAAGCACGACCGGTTCCTGGAGCCGGGCCGCCAGACGGTCGTCACCGTGCACGACGTCGTGCCGTGGACGCACCCGGCGACGTTGACGCCCCGCGGTGTGCATTTCCACAAGGCGATGGTGAAGCGGGCGTGGAAGCACGCCGACGCGGTCGTCGTGCCGACGCACGCCGTCGCCGCCGAGCTCAACGAGATCCACCGGTTCGACGAACGCCTCCGCGTGATCGGAGGCGCGCCGAGCCGCCGACTGCGGGTGCCCGTCGACGCGGACGGGCGCGCCGAGCGGCTCGGCCTGCCCGAACGGTACGTGCTCGCAGTCGGCACCCTCGAGCCGCGCAAGGGGCTGACGTACCTCATTGAGGCTATGGCGCACCCGGACGCCCCGTCGGACATCCCCCTCGTCATCGGCGGCCCCGAGGGATGGGGCGATGTCGACGTGATGGGCACGGCCGAGCGCGCCGGGCTGTCCCCGGAACGCGTGCACGTGCTCGGGCGCGTCGACGACGCCGACCTGGCCGTGGCGTACGCCCGTGCCACCGTCTTCGTGTTCCCGAGCCTGGCCGAGGGGTTCGGCCTGCCCGTCATCGAGGCCATGAGCCTCGGTGCGCCGGTCATCCACTCCGACGCCCCGGCCGTTCGCGAGGTCGCGGCGGACGCGGCGGTCATGGTCGAGACGGGACCGCTTGCCTCCTACCCGGAACGGCTCGCCCACGCGATCTACCAGGTGGTGAGCGACGACGCGCTCGCGCAGCAGCTCGCCATCGCGGGGCCGGACCGGGCCCGCATGTTCGACTGGCGCGACTCCGCCAACGAGGTGTGGCAGCTGCACGCCGACCTGTAGGGCCACGGGGCGGCTGCGCGGTTGCGCGGTTGCGCCCGAGTACACCCGGCGCGCGCGCGTAAACGACAACCCCGCACGCGGGCGCCTGCGCACACGTCGTCCGCCCACGCCCAGCGCCGGGCCTCGCGCCCAGCCGACCTGCCGCACGCACGTGAACGACAACCCCGCACGCGGGCGCCTGCGCACACGTCGTCCGCCCACGCCCAGCGCCGGGCCTCGCGCCCAGCCGACCTGCCGCGCGCACGTGAACGACAACCCCGCACGCGGGCGCCTGCGCACACGTCGTCCGCCCACGCCCAGCGCCCCGCACGCCTGCCCCGGTCCGCCCACGCCCGGCACGCCCGGGCCAGGTCTCATGCCGCGAGCGGGATCCCAGCGGCGCGGAGCTTCCTGGCGATCACCCCCTGCTGTGACAGCTCCTTCCAACGCAGCCGGACGAAGCCGCGGACGTCGGGCAGCGCTCGAAGCCAGTCCTCCCGGTACTTCTCCGCGATGACCGCATCCGTCGCGGACCTCCCCTGGAGGAACGCCTGATCCCGGTACTTCGCCTCACCGTCGAACTCGACGATCACGCCCTGGTCTGGGAACCAGAAATCCACGAACGCGGTGTCCCCCAGCGCGGAGCGGAACTCGTGCTGCAGCACCGGTGCCGGTGCGCCGAGCGCGTGCATCCAGACGCGGGCCAGGGACTCCCCGGCGGACCCGGACCGGGGGTCGGCGAACTCGATGACGCGACGGGCCCGTGCGGCTCGCCGCGCGCCCGCGGATTCCGCAGACGCGAGGATCGACGCCGGGTCGGCCCCCTCCCGGAGCGCCCGGTCCACCACGACGACAGCGTCCGGGTACGGGAGGTCGCGCGCGAGGTCCGCCGCGGTCGTGACCGGACCCGTGTGGCGGACGCATTCCCCCACCACTTCGATCGGAACGGCATCCGATACCCGCCCCGGCGCCAACGGATGGAGGACGAGTCCCCGCTGTCGGGACTCCATACGCACACGTCCCGGCTCGGACACGTGCACCCGGTCCGGCCAGGCGCCGAGCACGGGCCAGTCCAGGAGGGCCGCCGCAGAGCGATGCGAGACCAGCCGCGCCCCGAGGACCGGTGCCACCGCCGCGACTCGCACGATGTGCTGGGCACGCGAGTCGAGGACCTGCCAGTGCTCACGTTCCACGTACGCGCCGGGCCGGAGCCGAATGACCTCGCTCGGGATCGTGGCTCCGCTCGGGAGGACCTGGTCATTCGCACGACGCTGCAACCGGCGCGCCTCGTCCGGCGGGGTCCTCGCGCTCACGCGCATGATCGGACAGGAGATCGGTTCGCCGCTCACGTCGGCATCCTGCCCGAGGGCAGTCGTCCGGCGCTGCGACTCTCCACAGGGCGGAGGCGCGCGGTGCGGGCGCTCATCTCGGCCCGGCGCGGCCGGGGCGCGCACGTCAGCGGCAACCCCGCACGCAGACGCATGCACGCCCGTCGTCCACGCACGCACCGCTCGCACCCGCCCAACCCAGCGCGCACGCGAACGACAACCGCGCACGCGGGCGCCTGCACACCCGTCGTCCACACCCGCACCCCTCGTTGGCCCCGTCCCGACATGCGCAGCGCAGCGCACCCTCCCGCCCCGGCACACGCACCGCTCGCACCCGCCCAACCCAGCGCACGTGCACGACAACACCGCACGCGGGCGCATGCACACTCGTCGTCCACACGCGCACTCCCGGCTGGCCCGTCCCGGCACGCGCAGCACACCGCGCCCTCCCGCCTCGGCAGCAGCACGCAAGCGAACGACAACCTCGCACGCGGGCGCATGCACACCCGTCGTCCACGCACGCCCCGGGGTCGCAGGCCGCCCTACAGCGCCTCGCGGAGGGCGGCGGCCTTCTGTTCCACGAGCTCCTCGAGCCCCGTGGCGTACGCGGTCAGCCGCGCCGACACGGCGGCGTCGGCCGTGCCGATGATGCGGGCGGCGAGGAGTCCCGCGTTCGCCGCGCCGTTGATCGAGACGGTCGCGACGGGGATCCCGGCCGGCATCTGCACGATCGACAGCAGCGAGTCGATGCCGTCGAGACGCGCAAGCTGAACTGGCACCCCGATCACCGGGAGCGTCGTCACCGAGGCGACCATGCCGGGCAGGTGCGCCGCCCCGCCGGCGCCCGCGATCACGACTCGGATGCCCCGGCCCGCCGCGCCGCGTCCGAACCGCATCATCTTGTCCGGGGTGCGGTGCGCGGACACGACATCGGCCTCGAACGGGATGCCGAGCTCCGTGAGGATGTCTGCTGCGGCGCGCATGGTCGGCCAGTCGGAGTCCGACCCCATGATGATCGAGACGAGCGGCGGCGGGCTGGAGGTGTCGGTCACCCCTTGATCGTACCGAGCGGCAGCGGATGGACCACCGCAGCCGCCCGAGGTCAGAGCTGCCCGACGACGCTGCTCGCCACCGCGGCGGTCCCGCCGAGGACGACGATTCTCGTCGGGGCGATGCGGTCGAGCTCGCTGGCGACGGCATCCGGCACCGAGTCCTGCCTGACCAGGAGCAGCGGGCTTCCCGTGCGTCCGGCGACGGGGGCGGCGGCGAGGGCGTCCGGGAAGGTCATGCCGGTGGCGACGTATGCGGTGCCGGAGTCGACGCCCGAGGGGTGCGCGTTCCGGGCGATGGCGGCGCTCGTGGCGAAGCGGTCGTTGCCGGACCAGCGGGTGACGGACGCCGCGGTCCCGGTGGCGGTGTACGTCGCCATCGTGTCCTTGAGGGAGTCGGACACGACCCCGGTGCCCCCGAGCACGATGATCGTCGCGGGTCGGAGGCGCGCGAGTTCGGCGGCGATCGGCGCCGGGAGGGTCGCACCGGACACGAGGAGCATCGGCCCGTTCGCCGCGGTGGATGCCGCGACGGCCGCGCCGGAGAGCGCGTCCGGGAAGTTCGTCCCGGTCGCGACGTAAGCGACGTCGACGCCCGGCGTGAACGTGGCGGCCGAGATCGCGGCGGAGGTGGCGAATCGGTTCGACCCGGCGAGTCGGGTCACGGGGGCGAACTGCTGCAGGGCGGTCTGCACCGCGGTGGTGATCGCCGAGGTCCCGCCGACGACGACGATCCGGGAGGGCGACATGGTGCGCAGCGCGGACGCGGTGGCGGCCGGCAGGCTGTCCGGGGCGGTGAGCAGCACCGGGGCGTCCTCGTGGCCGGCGGCGGCACCGGCACCGAGGGCGTCCGGGAAGGTCGAGCGGGAGGCGATGAACACGGTCGACGGGGACGGGAACGCGCTCAGCGCCGCGCTGGCGGCGGTCTCGTACGCGTTCACCCCCGCGATCCGCGTGATGACCGGATCCGGCGAGGGGTCGGCAGACGGGGACGCAGACGGTGACGGGGCGGCAGCCGGGGAGGCAGACGGGGCGGCGGACGCGGACGCAGACGGGGCGGCGGACGCGGCGGGGGACGCAGTCGGTGCCGACGGCGGTGCGACGGCCGGGGCCCCGAGCACGGCGTTCGCGACGAGCGCCTGCGCGTACGCGGAGTACCAGTCCCCGGCCTCCGGGGCGCCGTTGCAGGAGCCGTCGCTCGCGCCGGGGGTCTTCACCCAGAGCAGAGCGTCCAGCCGCGTGCCGTCTGCGACGACGCGCGGCGTGGTGCCGAGCCCGGCGCCGACACCGTTGCACCAGTCGCCGCGCCACCCCTGCCCGTTGCGGGAGGTGTCGATGACGTAGTGCGATCCTCCGGTCAGCGCCGAGATCGTCTCGTCGTACGCCTGCTCCCGGTCGGTCGGGTAGTAGTTCGACACGTTGCTGAAGAAGCCGCGGGCCTTCGCCACACCGGCGTTCAGGAGGCGCGACGCCATCTCGGCGGGCTGGACCCAGTTCGAGTTCCCCGCGTCGAGGTACGAGGCAACGCCCGCGGCTGTGAACGCGGTCACCTCGTGGTCGAGGAGCGCGTAACGGGTGGCGGCCTCGTCCGGGCACTTGCTCAGCGCGGCGAGGGAGTCCGGCTCGACGATGACGACCGCGCGCTGCCCCCGCAGCGTCGACGCGATGAGGTCCACCCACTGCTCGTACCGGTCGGCGGTCATGCCCCCCGCGGAGTAGCCGCCGCAGTCGCGGTTCGGGATCGCATAGGTGACGTATACCGGGGTGGTGCCGGCCTTCGCGGCGGCGGCCTGCGCGGTCCGCAGCGTGCTCACGAGGGACGTGTCGGTGAGCCACTCCCCGAGCCAGATCGCGATCGGGTATCTCGCGATCGTGGCGGCAGCAGCGGAGCCGGCGGGGTCCGAGGTCCGCAGCTGCTCGGCGTACTTGGCGGGCTGGCTCGTCGCCTGGAGGTACGGGCCGCCGGCGAACACGGTCGCGGCACTGGCGGTCCGGACGGTGGCGCTCGTCGTCGCGGCGGTGGCGCTCGTCGTCGCGGCGGTGGCGCTCGTCGTCGCGGCGGTGGCGCTCGTCGTCGCGGCGGTGGCGCTCGTCGTCGCGGCGGTGGCGCTCGCGGTGCTGCCGAGGACGGCGGCGCCGGCGAGGAGCACGGTCGTGGCGGCTGCGATCGCGGAGCGCGAGAAGCGGAGCATGGGCTTCCTGGTGGGTTCGAAGGGCGGCGCACCGCTCTTCACCTGGCGAACGAGGACGTGCCGTCGACGGCGACGTCTGATCGGTTCGGCAGCAATCACATCAGGCGTGGAGGCCGCGCCCAATCTCCAGTTGGGGTGCCACTCGTCCGGGTCCCCCCGGCATGGGGGACGGGACATGGAACCACCCCGGGCACGACACCGGCGGCGGTGCCGCGCCGAGCGGACAGCGCCTCAGTCGTCGAAGTGGCTTGCCGCTCCGCGCGCCCGGAAGACGACGTCGTCGACGTCGCGCCCCGTCACCGTCACGTGGCCGACCTTGCGGCCGGGCCGCGGCGCCTTGCCGTAGAAGTGGAACTTCGCCTCGGGGAAGTCGGCGAGCGCCCCGGGATAGCGAGCGGCGAGGTCGCCGTCTGCCGGCCCTCCCAGCACGTTGACCATGGCGGCTGCGTCCGCGGTCATGCCGGAGGCGCCGAGCGGCAGGTCGAGCACCGCGCGCAGGTGCTGCTCGAACTGGCTCGTCGTCGCCCCGTCGATCGACCAGTGCCCGGTGTTGTGCGGTCGCATCGCGAGCTCGTTGATGAGGATTCGCTCGTCATCGGTCTCGAACAGCTCCACGGCGAGGACGCCGGTGACGGAGAGCTCCTCGGCGATCCGCACGGCGATGCCCTCGGCCATGTCGGAGATCCGTCCGGCGCTGCCCGGCGCCGGTGCGATGACCTCGGCGCAGATGCCGTCGCGCTGGATGCTCTCGACCACCGGCCATGCGACGATGTCGCCGGAGGGGCGACGGGCGACGGACTGCGCGAGCTCCCGCGTGAACGACACGAGCTCCTCGACGAGGAGGGCCGCGTCGGCGCCGAGCTCGGCGAGCGCGAGGAACCAGTCCTCGACCTGCTCGGGGCCCGACACGACGCGGACGCCCTTGCCGTCGTACCCGCCCCGGGCCGTCTTGACGACCGCACGGCCGCCGTGTTCGTCGAGGAACGCCTGCAGCTCGGCGGTGTCACGCACCGCGGCCCAGTCCGGCACGGGGAGACCGAGCTCGGTGAGGCGGGTCCGCATGAGGATCTTGTCCTGCGCGACCGCGAGCGCCGCCGGGCCGGGGTGCACGGCCACGCCGGCGTCGACGAGCGCGGTGAGGACGTGCTGCGGCACGTGCTCGTGGTCGAACGTGATCACATCGACGTCCTCGGCGAACGCGAGGACCGTGTCCACGTCGTGGTAGTCACCCTCGGCCGTGGCAGCGATCGCGGCGGACATGCCCGGGCCCTCGGCGAGCACGCGGATGTCGAGCCCGAGCTCCACTGCCGCGGGCACCATCATCCTGGCCAGTTGTCCTCCGCCGATGACGCCGACCCGCAATGCCATGTGCCTGGTTCCCTCCGGTGACGGCCCCGCTGCCAGGGCCGGTGGTCTCGATGCGCACGGCCGCTCGGCGCGGTGCGCACGCCTCACTCTACGGACCGCCAGGCGCGGGGCGCGCCGCGGCGGAACGACACGGCGCCTTCACCACCTGGCATGATCCCAGCGCACGAGCCGAGTCCCACCAGCCGCCGACGACCCCAGGGGGAACATGTTCCGCGACCGCTCCGTCCGCCCATCCCGGCTCCTGCCGCTGTCCGCGCTCGTCGTCGGTGCCGCGCTCGCCACGGCCGGTTGCAGCGGCGATGGCGGTCCGGAGCCGTCCCCGTCGCACACCCGGTCCGCCACGCCGAGCGACTCGTCCGCTCCGACGCTGACGGCCCCCTCCGCGACCGCGAGCGACAGCGGGAACGACAGCGGGAGCGACAGCGGGAGCGACAGCGGCGGTTCGGACGCGGGCGACGGCACCGGGTCGTCCGGGTCCGGCACCGGGTCGTCCGGGTCCGGCACCGGGTCGTCCGGGTCCGGCACCGGGTCGTCCGGGTCGGAGTCCACGCCGGCGGTCGATGTCGCGGCCGTGAGCGAGCAGGGCGTCGCGGCCGCCGGCGGCGGCACGGTCGTGTCGTTCTCGAGTTCCGACGGCGACACCTGGACGGTCGTCGTGTCGGCTGCCGACGGGTCCGAGACGCAGTCGGTCGTGTCCGCCTCGGCGGGGCGCGTCGTGTCCGGGCCGTTCCCGAAGAGCGTCGACGCGGACACGCGGTCGACGAACCTGGCGGTGATCGGCGCGGCGGTGGACGTCGTCGAAGCGGCGCGCATCGCCACCGGTGCCGTGACCGGGAGCACGCTCGCGTCCATGCAGCTCGGCGGGACGACCGCAGCACCGCGTTGGACCGCGGCGGTGACGGTGGACGGAACCGCCCACACGGTCACCGTCGACGCCGCGAGCGGGGCCGTGCTCAGCGCGGACTAGCACGCCGAGCGCCCGCGCCCGCGCGCCTACCGCCCCATGCCCCGGTACTCGAACCCGGCCGCGCGCCACGCCACCCGATCCAGGCAGTTCCGGCCGTCGACGATCACGCGTCCGGCGACGAGGGACGCCACCGCGGCCGGATCGAGGTCGCGGAACGCCCGCCATTCGGTGAGCACGAGCACGATGTCCGCGCCGCGCAGCGCCTCCTCAGCCGAGGCGGCGTAGGCCATGCCGGGGTGGATGCGGCGCGACGTCTCGACGGCCTCCGGGTCGAACGCGACGACCCGCGCGCCGTCGGCGTTCAGGCGCGCGGCGATGTCGAGCGCCGGGGAGTCCCGGACGTCGTCCGAGTCCGGCTTGAAGGCGAGGCCGAGGACCGCCACGCGGCGGCCGGTGACGTCGCCGCCGAGGAGCTCGGTGACGAGCTCGACGACGCGGTCCCGGCGTCGCAGGTTGATCGCGTCGACGTCGTCGAGGAAGTCGAGCGTGTGCGGGAGCCCGAGCTCCTGCGAGCGGGCCCGGAACGCACGGATGTCCTTCGGCAGGCACCCGCCGCCGAATCCCAGGCCGGCGTTCAGGAACCTCCGGCCGATGCGCGCGTCGAGCCCGATCGCATCGGCGAGGGCGGTGACGTCTGCGCCGGTGACCTCCGCGATCTCCGCCATCGCGTTGATGAACGAGATCTTCGTCGCCAGGAACGCGTTCGCGCTCACCTTGACGAGCTCGGCGGTGGCGTAGTCGACGACGAGCCGCGGCGTGCCGCTGCCGATCGCGGTGGCGTACACACTGTCGAGGACGGCCACAGCGCGCTCCCCCGCTGCGCCGGCGGGCACGCCGTACACCAGACGGTCCGGCGCGATCGTGTCCTGCACGGCGAACCCCTCACGGAGGAACTCGGGATTCCAGACGAGGGTCGCCTCCGGCTCGACCCGGGCGAGCTGCGCAGCCAGCCGCGCGGCCGTCCCGACGGGGACGGTGGACTTGCCGACAATGAGCTGCCCCGGCCCGACGTGGTCGGCGAGCGCTCCGACGGCCGCGTCGACGAAGCGCAGGTCCGCCGCGCCGCCCTCGCCCTGGGGCGTGCCGACGGCGATGAAGTGCACGTCGGCGCCGGCGACCTCGGCCATGTCGGTGGTGAAGCGGAGCCGCCCGGTGGCCCCGGCCTCTGCGAGGATCTCCGGCAGCCCCGGCTCGAAGAACGGTGCCGTGCCTGCGCTGAGTGCCGCGACCTTGCCGGAGTCGACATCGACCCCGATCACGTCGTGTCCGAGCTTCGCCATCGAGGCGGCGTGCACGGCACCCAGGTACCCGCAGCCGATCACTGAAATACGCACGACTCGACGGTACCCGACCTGCGTGCCGCCGCGCATCGGACGCCCCGTCAGTGCCGGTCGATCCAGAACGTCTGCTCGCCCGCGTGGCCCGCACCAGTGTCGCCGAGATCGGGCGGGGTCGAGGACGGCGTCAGCGGGGTCATCGTCGCCTCCATCAGGTCGTGGAGGACCGTCAGCACGAGATCCGCGCTCGGCACGTCCGCCAGGACGAGCGGGCGCTCGAGCCCGGAGTGCAGGATGACGTCCCCCGAGCGGAACAGCGTCTGCAGACCGGCCCGCCGCACGACGACCTCGTAGCCGCGCGCGTGGAGGAGCTCCTGGCGCGTCCGGACGAACAGCCCCCGGACCACGACGAGACGCCGCGTCGTGAGGACGTACCGCTCGCCGAGCCACCTGAGCACCGGGAGCAGCCCTCCGGCGACGATGAGGACGACGGCGAGGATCCCCACGGCCACGTTGAGCCACGCGAGCCCGGCCTGGAACACGCCGACCCCGAATCCTGCCCCGGCACAGGTCGCGACGACGAGGACGGCCGGCCAGAAGAGCCGGCGGGCGTGCGGACGGAAGCGCGCGACGACGACCTCGCGCGCCGCGCCGGCGGTGTCGGCCGTCCCCTGCTCGTCCGTCATGGGGTCATGCATACCGCAGATGGGTCACGTCCCCGACCGAGATCGCCGTGACCGCACCCGTGCCGTTGCGGAACTGCAACCGTGCCTCGTCGTCGATCCCGACCGCCTCGCCGACCACGGTGGAGCCGTCGGGCAGGTCGAGCCGCACCTCCCTGCCGATCGTGGCGCACGCTGTGCGGACCGCCTGCCGCACCGACCGGGCGGCCGCGCCGGACCGTGCCAGGGCGGCCACGGCCTCCCGGAAGCCCACCCAGAACCCGGCGAGCACGGCGTCTGCGAGCGCGTCCGCGTCGCCGTGGGCGCCGGCGACGGCCAGCGATGTCGATGTCGCGGTCGGGAGGGCCGGTGCCGGGACCGTCAGGTTCACCCCGGCCCCGACGACGACCGAGCCGTCGGCGGCGACCTGGGCGAGGATCCCGCAGACCTTCCTGCCGTCCGGGCCGACGAGCACGTCGTTCGGCCATTTCACGCCCACGGCGTCCGGGTCGGGCAGCACCGCGGCGATGGCGTCGCGCATCGCGGTGCCGGCGGCGAGGGGCAGCCATCCGCGGGCCACCGGGTCGAGGTCCGCACGGACCAGGACGCTCACGGCGAGCGCCTGACCGGCCGGCGCCACCCACGCCCGGTCGAGTCGGCCGCGACCGGACCGCTGATCGAGCGTCGCGATCGTCGTGAGGTGCGCGGCGTCCGCCGCGCGCGCCAGGAGGTCCGCGTTCGTCGACCCGGTGTGCGGCAGCACCGTCAGGGGCACCCCGACGGCGTGCGTGCGTTCGAAGGACATGCACGCAAATGTACGGCCGGAGCAGTGGACGTCGTTGGATGTCGGCGTGTTCGGCCCGGCCGGTAGGGTGATCGGGTGAGCACCCCTGATGCCGACGCCGACTCCGCCGTCCCCGATCTCTCGACCACCGCGGGTCGTCTCGCCGACCTCCGCAGCCGGTACCACGAGGCCGTGACCGCCGCGGGTGAGAACGCCATCGCCAAGCAGCATGCCAAGGGCAAGATGACCGCCAGGGAGCGCATCGAGCAGCTCCTCGACGAGAACTCCTTCGTCGAGCTCGACGAGTTCGTGCGACACCGCACCGTGTCATTCGGCATGGACGCCAAACGCCCGTACGGCGACGCCGTCGTCACGGGCGTCGGGACGATCCACGGCCGGCAGGTCGCAGTGTACGCGCAGGACTTCACCGTCTTCGGCGGTTCCCTGGGCGAGGTGGCCGGCGAGAAGATCGTCAAGGTCATGGACCTGGCGTTGAAGACCGGCGTCCCCATCATCGGCATCCTCGACTCCGGTGGTGCGCGCATCCAGGAGGGCGTGGTCGCGCTCGGCAAGTACGGCGAGATCTTCCGCCTCAACACCGCGGCGTCCGGGGTCATCCCGCAGATCTCCATCGTCATGGGTCCCGCCGCCGGCGGCGCGGTGTACTCCCCCGCGCTCACCGACTTCGTGATCATGGTCGACAAGACCAGCCACATGTTCGTCACCGGCCCGGACGTCATCAAGACCGTCACGGGCGAGGACGTCGGCTTCGAGGAGCTCGGCGGCGCGCACACGCACAACGCGGTGTCCGGCGTCTCCCACTACCTGGCCGAGGACGAGACGGACGCGCTCGACTACGCCCGGTCGCTCATCGGGTTCCTGCCGGACAACAACATGTCCGACCCGCCGGCGTACGAGTCGTCGGTGGAGCTGGAGACCACGCACGCGGACCGGGAGCTCGACGTCGTCATCCCCGACTCGACGAACCAGCCGTACGACGTCATGACGATCATCGAGCACATCGTCGACGACGGCGACTTCCTTGAGGTGCAGCCGCTCTTCGCGCCGAACATCGTCATCGGCTTCGGCCGCGTCGAGGGCCGGACGGTGGGTGTCATCGCGAACCAGCCGTCGGCGATGGCCGGCACGCTGAACATCGATGCCGGCGAGAAGGCGTCCCGGTTCGTGCGGTTCTGCGACGCGTTCTCGATCCCGATCCTCACCCTCGTCGACGTCCCGGGGTACCTGCCCGGCACCGACCAGGAGTGGACCGGCGTGATCCGCCGCGGCGCCAAGCTGCTGTACGCGTACGCCGAGGCGACCGTCCCGCTCGTCACCGTCATCACCCGCAAGGCCTACGGCGGCGCGTACATCGTGATGGGGTCGAAGCAGCTCGGCGCCGACATCAACCTCGCCTGGCCGACCGCGGAGATCGCCGTCATGGGCGGGCAGGGCGCGGTGAACATCCTGTACCGTGCCGAGATCAAGAAGGCCGAGGAAGCCGGCGAGGACGTCGCGGCGGTGCGGACCCGCCTGGCGAACGAGTACACGTACAACGTCGCGAGCCCGTACCTCGCGGCGGAGCGCGGCGAGCTCGACGGGATCATCCAGCCGCACGCCACACGCGTGTCCGTCGTCAAGGCACTCCGGGCGCTCCGCGGCAAGCGCGCCTCGATGCCGCCCAAGAAGCACGGGAACATTCCCCTGTGAGCGACGACGGCGGGATGCGGGTCGTCGCGGGCTCCCCGACGCCGGACGAGATCGCGGCCGTCACCGCGGTCCTCCAGGCTGTGGCCGACGAGGAGGCGCGCCGCGGCGCCCACGTGGTCGTCACGGAGGCGCCGAGCGGATGGGCGCGAACGGCCCGTCCGCTGCGCGCTCCCCTCGACCGCGGACCCGGAGCCTGGACGCGCTCGTTGCGTTGAGCGGTGCCCGTTGTACCCCGGCTGTTCCTGCGCAGGGCGTCGGTTCCGGCCGGACAACCGTCCAGTCGAGCGCTGTTCCGCGCCTCGGTGCACCGTTCGTCCCTCGGAATGGGGACAAGAACCGACCCGTCGGATTGCTTCTGTCCCCTTAAATGACGACTTTGTGATCTGGGTAAACGGGGCATTATTGAACGTGTTCGGTGTCCTCTCACGAGAACATCGCCGGACGGTGACCGACTAGGGTACGACGTCATCGTTCGGACACGAGTCAGGGCGATATTCGGGTTATCGCCCTGACTCGCAACTCGGGCGGGGTCGGATGCACAGCATCCGGCCCCGTTTCCCGTCTCCGGCTGCCCGGCTCCGGCTTCCCGTCTCCGGCTTCCCGTCTCCGGGCGCGTCGGCGAGCGGCGGCTCCGGGCGCGGCGCCTGGGACGGTCAGCCGCGCGGCGTCGACACGACGTGCCGCGGGATCTCGAGCCACAGGGTGACGGAGTCGTCCTCGTCGTCGTCGTCGACATCCGCGCCGAGCGCCGTCGACTCGCTCGCCGCCCCGTCCAACCGCAGCGCCACCACGGTCACCGCCGTGTCCGACCCGCCCGGCACGGTGCGCACGATGACGCTGTCCGCCCCGTCCGTGCGGCCGAGCGCCGCCGCGAGCTCGGCATGGACACGGTCGAGGTCCGCGGGATCGAGGTCGTCGAGCCCGCCCTCGTCGAGCAGCTGCACCGATGCGCCCCGGCGGCGAAGCGTCATCACCTCGGCCCGCACCGCATCCGAGAGCAGGGTGCGTCCGCGGATCTCGTCGCGGATCGCGCCTTCCAGATTGAGGCACTCCGCGCGCTCGGACTCGGTGAGATCGCCGCAGGAGGCGATGATGCGCTCGAGCATCGGTCTGGCCATTCTGGTGGTCTGCTCGAGCCGGAACTGTCGCTCGTGGACGTGGGCGTCCTGCGCCGCCTGCCACTCCGCCGTCTCCTGCTCCGCCCGCACGAACTCCCGCGTGCTGCGCGTCGCCCCGGCGACGACGAACGAGAACGCGGTGCCCATCGCGACCCAGACGACGCTGCCGATGGCGCCGGCGGTGAACAGCGCCACGGGCCCCTCGACCACGATCGTGTGCGCGACGAGGAACCCGGTGCCGACCCACGCGAACGCCGCCCGCTGTCGGACGGCGAGGATCACCATGAGGGTGCCGACGGCGGCGACGTACCACGTCGCGTAGCCGGCCTGGTACGCCGCTGTCGGGATCTCCGGGGCCACGACCAGCGGGATGATCAACGACGTCGCGAGCGCGAAGCCCGCCGCCCCGACGGGCAGTCGCGGCACGTGCGGCACGACGAGCGCGGCCGCCGTCGCCGCGGCGTAGAGCACCATGCAGGCGATCACCGGCTGCGTGTCGAGAACCAGCGGGAGCGACGTGACGGCGAGGACGAGGTGGTAGATCGAGAAGATCGCGGCAAGGGCGATCGCGATGCCGGTGGGGACCGAGAGCCTCACGGGCGATCTCCGAGCTCGGGTGCGGTGGCGCCGTCGACGTCCGCGTCGGCCATGTCCTCGCTGTCGGTCCAGGTCAGGACGATCCGGGTGCCGTGCCCCGGGCTGCTCGACACCTCCGCCGCGCCGCCGACCGCCGCCACCCGCTCCAGGATGGAGCGTCGGACGCCGAGCCGTTCCGCGGGCACCGCGGAGACGTCGAAGCCGGCCCCGTCGTCGCCGACCTCGACCCGGACCCCGCGCTCGCCAGCCAGCATGAACTCGACCCAGCGCGACACCGTCGGCCCCCCCGCGTGCTGCACGCTGTTCACCGCGGCCTGCAGCGCTGCGGACGCGAGCGCGTCCGCGACGGTCGCGGGCACACTGCGGTCATCGACGCGGCAGGAGCGGATGTCGACCTCGGCGGCCAGCTCGGACACGGCCCACCGAACGTTCTCCCAGAGCACGCTGACCGGCACTGCCGGCGCGTCGACGCGGACGTCCGCGGACGCGGACTCGAGGTGGTGGAGCGCGTTCGTCGCCATGCTCGCGGCGAGGGTCTGCGCCGCCACGTCCTCGGCGCGCGCGGCGGAGAGGAGAGTGGTGAGCACACTGTCGTGGACGATCGCGTCGACCTGCACACGTTCGACCTCGGTGGCGTGCGCGCGGCTCGCGCTGGCGTAGCGGCTGACCGCGGTCGCCTGGGCTGCGTCGACCGTGGCGGCGGTCCGGCGCAGGACCACGATGATCACGAGGACGGTGCCGCCGAGGATCAAGACGTACACGCCATCCAGCACGGCTCGTCCCACCGAGGCGGCACCGCCAGACGGCGTGACGCGGAGGATCGCATACATGACCGGCACAAGCACGCTGTACGCGGCGGCCCGCCACGTCCGGAACGCGATGGACGCCGCGATCGTCCCGACGTTGCAGAGCCACCAGAGCCAGGGCACCTCGCCGTGGGGCAGAGGGCCTCGGGCGACGGCAGGCCACGTGACCAGTGCGACCGCGAACACGACGGCCATGACGACCTGACCCGCCAGGGCGGCCCGGCGGAAGGCCGCTGTCGCGCCGACGAACAGCAACGACGCGAACACAGCCGCCGCGACGGCGGGGCCCCAGAACGGGTCGAGGACGGACAGCTCCGCGAGTGCCGGGGCGACGGTGGCAGCACCGAACCCGATCGCCACGACGGCGAGCACCACCGCGAGGGCACGTTCCAGCGCCGTGGCGGTCACGGTCGCCCGGGCACCCGTCGCGGGGCTCGGCACCGTCTGGAGCGCCGTGTCAGCGACCATCGCCGTCCGCGTCGAGTCCGGGCAGGATGCCGTCCTCCACGGCGCGGCGCAGCAGGTCGACCTTCGTCGGGGCCGGCCTGCCCACCTCGACGTACTTGGCCCGGATCCGGTCGAGGTACTCCCGCGCGGTCGAGTAGCCGATGCCGAGCTGCTGCGCTGCGAGCTTCAACGGCAGGCCCGACGCGTAGAGGTGCAGGATCTCCCGCTCCCGCCGGCCGAGCTGCGCCTTCGCGAAGTCGCGGTCGGCGTCGATCGCGCTCGCCCACTCGAGGTTGTTGAGCACGTCACCGCGCGCGACCGTCGCCACGGCGGCCATCACGGTCTTCGTCGCCGAGGATTTCGGGATCACGCCGGCCGCTCCGGCAGCGAGCGCCTCTCGGACGCTCGCGACGCGGTCCGCGATGCTGTGGACGAGCACCGCCGAGCCCGTGCCCTGCACGTTCTTGACGTTCTCGGTGACCGTCGTGCCGTCGCCGAGCGAGAGGTCGAGGACCACGACGTCCACCTCGCGCCCCTCGAGCGCCGCGACGTACTCGGGCACGCTCGCGGCGGTGAGCACCACCTCGAAGCCCTCGTTCTGACAGGCGGCCTGGATACCCAGGCGCACCGATTCATGGTCGTCGACGATCGCGACCCGGACGGGCCGTGCGGCGACGTCGCTGGTCGCGCTGCTGGTGCTCGTATCTCCCACGATGCCCTCTTCCTCTGGCGAGGCGGCCCCTGAAACCGACTCTCCGGTCTCAATCGTACCCAGGTTCGACTCAGGAACGGACAGTCGTTCCTCGTCTGCGATCTGCCCGCGGTCGTTCCCCCGGCGTCGATCAGGCGGCGGGCATGAGCCGAGCGACCGCCTCGACGTGATGCGTGTGCGGGAACAGGTCGTGTGCGGCCATGGCGTCGAGCCGGTAGCCGAGCGCCGCGAAGGTCGCGACGTCCCGCGCGAGCGCCACCGGGTCGCAGGCGACATAGACGATCTGCGCGGGCGCGAGTGCTGCGAGCGACTCGACCACGTCCCTCCCGGCCCCGGCCCGCGGGGGGTCGAGGACCACAGTGCCGGCGGCGAGGCGGCCACGTTCGGCGCGGCTCGCGGTGTCCAACGTCCGGCGGAGCCAGCGGTCGACACGGCCGGTCTCGGCGCGTGCTCCCACCCACTCGGCCAGGTTCTCCTGCGCGTGCTCCGTCGCGGCGACCGCGCTCTCGACGCTCGTGACGCGGAACCCGTCTCCGACCACGTCGCCGAGGGCGGCAGCGAGCAGCCCCACCCCGCCGTACAGATCCAGGTGCTGCCCCTGCGGGTCGAGCCGGGCGGGCTCGACGGCCGTCTGCACCGCTGCGGTGAGGACAGCGGGGGCCGCGCCGTGCACCTGCCAGAAGCCGGTGTCGTCGACGCGGAAGCGGCGCTCGCCGACCTGCTCGGTGAGCACCGACGCCGCCTGCGCGTCGATGACGAGCCGTCCTCCAGCGATCGTGCCGTCGGCGGCGGGTGCGGAGGGGGCGATCACGTCGACGACCTCGGCACCGGGCATCGCGCCCCGGCCCAGCGGGGCGGCTGCCGCGACGGCAGCGGACGCCAACGGCAGGGAGTCGACGGCGACGACGTGGTGCGACCGGCTCGCGTACGGACCGGCCGTTCCCGACCCGTCGACGTGGAGGCGCACCCGCGTCCGCCAGCCGAGCCCACCGGCCGCGTCGTCCCCCGGCGCCGCCACGACGGTCAGCGGCACCCCGAGCAGCGCGTCGATGTCGACGTGCGCAAACCGCGCGAAGGCGTCGACGAGCACCTGCCGCTTGAGCTGTCGTTGATGGGCGAGGTCGATGTGCCCGAACTCGGCGCCGCCGGCGCGCTCCTCGGGGTCGCGGGCGAGCGACGCCGCCTCCCAGACGTGGTCCCGCCGGAACGGGGACGGCGTCACGACGGACACGGTGTCGGCGCGCCAGAACGACTTCTTCCGGTCCTCGCTCACACGGGCCACGACGCGCTCGCCGGGGATCGCGTCCGTGACGAACACGACGCGCCCCTCGTGCCGTGCCACCGAGATCCCGCCGTGCGCGATCCCGGTGACGTCGAGTTCGAGCAGCATGCCGACGGATTCACCCATGGAACGATGGTCCCATGCGAACCCGTCTCTACCTCGCGAGCACCTCCCCCGCCCGCCGTGCGCTGCTCGCGCAGGCCGGCATCGACCCCGTCCTCGTGTCCCCCGGCGTGGACGAGGACGCCGTCGCCGCGGAGGAGGAGGCGCGGCTCGGCCGACCGCTGACCGGGCCGGAGCTCGTCGCACTCCTCGCCGTCGCGAAAGCCCGTGCGGTGGCCGACGGACCGGTGGCCGGGACTCGGATCGACGGCGTCGTCTTCGGCGGCGACTCCGCGTTCGAGGTGGAGGGACGGCTGTACGGCAAGCCGCACGACCCGCATGTCGCGCGCGCCCGCTGGCACGAGATGCTCGCCGCGGGCGGCGGGACGCTCTGGTCCGGGCACTGCGTCGTGGACCGGCGCGCAGACCGGCCCACGGGCGACGGGGACGACACCGCCGTCGCGGTCGACAGCGCGCGCCTCACGTTCGCCGCGGACGTGACGGACGCCGAGATCGACGCCTACATCGCGACCGGGGAGCCGCTGGAGGTGGCCGGCGCGTTCACGATCGACGGGCGCGCCGCCGCGTACATCACCCGCATCGACGGATCGCCGAGCGCGGTCGTCGGCCTGTCGCTTCCCACATTGCGCGCGATGCTGCTCGGGAGGTTCGGGATCGCATGGCATGACCTGTGGGCGTTCCGCGAATCCTCCTTGTAGACATAGCACTCCGTTTGCCATCGTTTCTTGTGCATGCCGGTCAAATCAGCGGGTGCCAGCGCGAATACGCTGGCTTGTCATGCCCCGTATCAGCAAGATCCTCATCGCCAACCGTGGCGAGATCGCGGTCCGGATCATCCGCGCCGCTCGCGATGCGGGGAAGGCGTCGGTCGCGGTCTACGCGGACCAGGACCGTGACGCCCTGCATGCACGCCTCGCCGACGAGGCCTACGCGCTGAACGGCGCGACCGGTGCGGACACGTACCTGGCCATCGACAAGATCATCTCGGTCGCCCGCCGCTCCGGTGCGGACGCCGTGCACCCCGGCTACGGCTTCCTCGCCGAGAACGCCGACTTCGCCCGTGCGGTCATCGACGCAAGCCTGCTCTGGATCGGGCCGTCGCCGGAGTCGATCGACCGGCTCGGCGACAAGGTCTCCGCCCGCCACGTGGCCGAGAAGGTGGGCGCGCCGCTCGCGCCCGGCACCATCGAACCCGTCGCGGGCGTCGACGAGGTCCTCGCGTTCGCCGACGAGGTCGGCCTGCCGGTCGCGATCAAGGCGGCCTTCGGTGGTGGCGGTCGCGGCCTGAAGGTCGCGCGCACCCGCGCGGAGATCCCCGAGCTGTTCGACTCCGCCACCCGCGAGGCCGTCGTCGCCTTCGGCCGTGGCGAGTGCTTCGTCGAGAAGTACCTCGACAAGCCGCGCCACGTCGAGACCCAGTGCCTCGCCGACGCGGCCGGGAACGTCGTCGTCGTCTCCACCCGCGACTGCTCGCTGCAGCGCCGGCACCAGAAGCTCGTCGAGGAGGCGCCGGCGCCGTACCTGACGCCCGCCCAGGAGCGGCTGCTGTACGACGCGTCGAAGGCGATCCTCCGCGAGGTCGGGTACCTCGGCGCCGGCACGTGCGAGTTCCTCATCGGCGGCGACGGCACAGTCTCGTTCCTCGAGGTGAACACGCGCCTCCAGGTGGAGCACTGCGTCTCCGAGGAGGTCACCGGCATCGACCTCGTCCGCGAGCAGTTCCGGATCGCGGAGGGCGGCACGCTCGACTACCCGGACCCGTCACCGCGCGGGCACTCGTTCGAGTTCCGCATCAACGGCGAGGACCCGGGCCGCAACTTCTTCCCCGCGCCGGGTCCCGTGCACGTGTTCGCCGCCCCGTCCGGCCCCGGCGTTCGCGTCGACTCCGGTGTGCAGGCGGGCGATGTCGTGTCCGGCGCGTTCGACTCCCTGCTCGCCAAGCTCGTGGTCACCGGCGCGACCCGGCAGGAGGCGCTCGAGCGCGCCCGTCGGGCGCTCGCCGAGTTCGAGGTCACCGGCCTGGCCACCGTGCTGCCGTTCCACCAGGCGGTCGTCGAGGACCCGGCGTTCGCGCCCGCGGGAGACGATCCGTTCTCCGTCTATACGCAGTGGATCGAGACGGACTTCGTCAACGACATCCCCGCGTGGTCCGGCGAGCCCGAGGCCCTTGCGGAACCGCTCGAGCGCAGCCGTGTCGTCGTGGAGGTGCAGGGCAAGCGCATCGACGTCACCATGCCGAGCGTGGTCGGCGCCGTGCAGCATCGCACGGCTCCCCCGAAGCGCCGGGTCTCCGGTGTCCGCGGCGGACTCGTCGCGACCGGCACGAGCGTCGTCTCGCCCATGCAGGCCACCGTCGTCAAGCTCGCCGTGCAGGACGGGCAGGAGGTCGTCGCCGGGGACCTCCTCGTGGTGCTCGAGGCGATGAAGATGGAGCAGCCGGTGCAGGCGCACCGCGACGGCGTGGTGCGCGCCGTGAACGCTCCTGTCGGCCAGACGGTGTCCTCCGGGCACGTGCTGCTCGAGCTCGGATAGCCGCTGCGCGGCGGCGGCGTCCTCGGCAATAGAGTGGACGGCATGGCCACGACGACCTCTGAGAACCCCCTGGACGACCGCACGGCCGATCCGTTCGACGTCGCCCGCGACGCCGCCGCGGTCATCGCGGAGGCGTCCGGGATCGACCACCACGACATCGCGCTGACGCTCGGGAGCGGGTGGGCGAGGGCCGCGGACCTCATCGGTGAGACGGTCTCGGAGATCCCCGCGGCCAAGGTACCGGGGTTCAGTGCGTCGGCGGTCGTCGGGCACACCGGCACGCTCCGATCGGTGCGGATGCCGGACGGTCGACACGCGCTCGTCATCGGTGCACGAACCCATTACTACGAGGGCCATGGCGTCCGCCGTGTCGTCCACAGCGTGCGCACCGCCGCCGCCACCGGCGCGACCGTCATGGTGCTCACGAACGGCGCGGGCGGTATCAAGGAGACCTGGAGCCCGGGCACACCGGTGCTCATCAGCGACCACATCAACCTCACCGCGGACAGCCCGCTCGAAGGTGCGACGTTCATCGACCTGACCGACCTGTACTCGACCCGGCTCCGCGGGATCGCGAAGGGGATCGACCCGACGCTCGACGAGGGCGTGTACACGCAGTTCCGCGGCCCGCACTACGAGACCTGGGCCGAGGTCCGGATGGCGAAGACGATCGGTGGCGACATCGTCGGCATGTCGACCGCGCTGGAGGCGATCGCCGCGCGCCAGGCCGGCATGGAGGTCCTCGGCTTCTCCCTCATCACGAACCTTGCCGCCGGCATCCAGAAGGAGCCGCTCTCGCACGCGGAGGTGCTTCAGGCGGGCAAGGACGCCGAGCCCGTGATCGCGGACCTCCTCGCGCGCGTGGTGGCCGCGCTGTGAGCGGCATCGAGGCCGCCGGCTCCGGCCTGCCCGTGGATGACACGGTGACCGCTGCCCGCGCCTGGGCTGCGCAGGATCCGGACGACGGGACCCGCGGCGAGCTCGACATCCTCATCGCGACCGCCGCCGCCGGGGATCATGACGCTCTCGCCGAGCTCACCGCGATGTTCTCCTCCCGGCTCGCGTTCGGCACGGCCGGTCTCCGCGGCGAGCTCGGCCCGGGCCCGACACGGATGAACCGTGTGCTCGTCACTCAGGCGGCCGCCGGACTCGCCCGGTTCCTCATCGACAGCGGCCGCTCCCGCAGCGTCGTCATCGGCTACGACGGTCGCGTCAACTCCGACGTGTTCGCCCGCGACTCCGCCGCGGTGATGGCGGGCCTCGGGCTCGACGTCACCCTGCTCTCGGAGGCTCTGCCCACCCCCGTCCTCGCGTTCGCCGTCCGGCACCTCGACGCTGGCGCCGGCGTGATGGTCACCGCGAGCCACAACCCGCCCCGGGACAACGGGTACAAGGTCTACCTCGGCCAGGACGACGCCGGGTCGCAGATCGTGCCGCCGGTGGACGGCGAGATCGCCGACGCCATCGAGGCGGTCGCCGCCGGTGACATCCGCGATCTGCCACGGAGCGACGGCTTCACCGTCCAGGGCACCGAGGTCGTCGACGCGTACGTCGCCGCCACCGCCGCGCTCGTCACCGCTCCCGCGCTCAGCCCTGCCGAGCAGCCGCGCGTCGTGTACACGGCGATGCACGGCGTCGGGTGGGCGACCGCCCGACAGGTCTTCACCGCAGCGGGGTTCGCCGAGCCGGTGACGGTCCCCGAGCAGATCGAGCCGGACGGCGCGTTCCCCACGGTCGCGTTCCCCAATCCGGAGGAGCCCGGCGCGATGGACCTCGCGATCGCCCGCGGCCTCGACGTGGGCGCGGACCTCGTCCTCGCGAACGACCCGGACGCCGACCGCCTCGCGCTCGCGATCCCGTCCGTCGCCGCGGACGGCACGGCGGGCTTCCGGCGGCTGTCCGGCAACGAGGTCGGGTGGCTGCTCGGCTGGCGGGCTGCTGAGCGCGCGACCGGTGCCGACGCTGCGGGCGCCGCCCCGACCCTCCCACCCGCCACGCTCGCAGCGAGCATCGTGAGCTCACCCGCGCTGCGCGCCGTCGCCGACCGGTACGGTCTGGCGTACCGCGACACCCTGACGGGGTTCAAGTGGGTGTCCCGCGTTCCCGGGCTCGTGTTCGGGTACGAGGAGGCGCTCGGGTACCTGGTCGACCCGGGCGTGGTGCGTGACAAGGACGGCATCTCGGCCGCACTCGACCTGCTGTCGCTGGCGACGGAGCTCGCCGCTTCGGGGCGCACCATCGCCGACCGGCTGCAGGAGTTCGCGGACGAGTTCGGCGCGTACGCGTCGGGACAGGTGGCCACACGCGTCGACGACCTCGCTCGCATCGGCGACATCATGGCGGCGCTGCGGGCGACGCCGCCGAACGACCTCGACGGGATCGACGTCACCACGGTGACCGACTTCGCCCCCGGCGTGGACGGCTTCCCCCCGAGCGACATCCTGCGGTGGGACCTCGCCGGCGGCGCCAGGGTGATCGTCCGGCCGTCGGGCACGGAGCCCAAGGTGAAGGTCTACATCGATGCGTCCGCCGGCTCACCAGGGGACGCGTCCGCCCTCGTGGAGCGGCTCGCCGCCGCCGTGCGTCCGCTCGTCTCGTAGCGCGCCGGCGCCACCGTGCGCCCGCTCGTGCCGAGCGGAGAGCGCATCAGCCCAGGGCGCGCTCCACCGCGTCGGTGATCTCCTGCTGGTCGAAGTGGTTGCGGATGACGATGACATCCGCGTAGGTCGTGCCGATCGTCGCGACGAACTCCTCGCTCGTCAGGATCACCTGCGCGTCCTCCGCGACCTCCCGCACCGAGGCGACATCAGCCGCGACGACGTCCGCCTCGAGCCCGAGCTTGGACAGCGCGCGCTCCGCGTTCACTTTGAGGATGCCGCTCGAGCCGATGCCGGCCCCGCAGATCGTCACGATCTTCATGCTGCTTCGACCCCCATGATCGCCCGGACCTCGTCCACGGTGCTCGCCGCCGCGAGCCGCGGCGTCACCGACGCGTCGTTGAACACGTTCGCCAGCGCCGCGATCATGTCGAGGTGCGCGCCGATCGCCGCAACCGCGAGTCCGAGCACGACCGTCACCGGATCGTTGTACGGGTGCCCGAACGACACCGGCTCGGCGAGCGTCACGACGACGAGACCATCGCGGTGCACGTCGTCTCCCGGTCGGGCGTGCGCGAGCGCCAGTCCCGGTGAGATGACGATGTACGGGCCGTGCTCCTCCACCATGTCCACCATCGCTCGGCCGTAGGCGGATGTGGCCGCGCCGGACGCGACGAGCGCCGAGCCGGCGACGCCGAGCGCGGACCGCCAGTCGGCGGCGGCCGCTCCGAGGACGACGGCGCTGTCGGGCAGCGGAGGCAACGATGGCAGTGCATGCGTCGACATGTCAGTGCTCGGCATACCCGGTCGTGATCGCGGCGATGATCTCCTCGCGGTCCTCGAGCGGCAGGAACGAGCCGAGTGCGGCGTTGATCTGGAACGCGGCGAGGTCGTCGAGGTCGTACCCGAACGTCGCGGCGAGCAGCCCGAGCTCCTTCGACAGGGACGTGTCGCTCATCAGCCGGTTGTCGGTGTTGACGGTCACGCGGAACCCGAGCTGGAACAACGTGTCGAACGGGTGGTCGGCGAGATCGTCGCCCCATGCCGCGATCGCGCCGGTCTGGAGGTTCGACGACGGCGACACCTCGAGCGGGATCTCGCGGTCGCGCACCCATGCGGCGAGCTCGCCGAGCGATGCGAGGGCGGAGCCGTCGGCGTCGGCCGGCGTGATGGTGACGTCCTCGAAGATCCGGACGCCGTGGCCGAGGCGGAGGGCACGGCCGTCGAACAGGGCCGAGCGGATCGAGTCGAGCCCGTCGGCCTCGCCCGCGTGGACCGTGACGGGCAGGAAGTGCTGCGCGAGGTAGTCGAACGCGCCGCGGTGGTCGGCGGCGGGGAACCCGGCTTCGGCGCCGGCGATGTCGAAGCCGACGACCCCGCGGTCTCGGTGCCGGACGGCGAGCTCGGCGATCTCCATGCTGCGGTCGGCGTGGCGCATCGCGGTGATGAGCTGTCCGACGCGGATGGAGCCTCCCGCCGCGTCGACGGCTTCCGCGATGCCCTGCTGCACGGCCTCCACGGCCTGATCGAGCGTGAGCCCGCGCTGCAGGTGCTGCTCGGGAGCCCACCGGACCTCCCCGTAGACGACGCCGTCCGCGACGAGGTCCTCGACGAGTTCCCGCGCGACCCGGGTGAGCGCCGGCGCGGTCTGCATGACCGCCGTGGTGAGGTCGAAGGTCTTCAGGTACTCGACGAGCGACCCGGAGTTCGACTGCTCGGCGAACCACCGGCCGAGCGCATCGGGCTCGTCGGCGGGCAGGTCGACGCCGTCCTGCCCGGCGAGCTCGATGATCGTGGACGGCCGCAGACCGCCGTCGAGGTGGTCGTGCAACGACACCTTGGGGAGGTCGTTGATCACGGCCCCTCCGTTCGGGAGCCGATAGGTCTGATCGGGGGCGCTCATGCCGTTCAGGCTACCGGGGTCTGGAGGAACGGCGCACGCCCGCGGGCCGCGCCCCCGCGCGCCCCCGCCCCCGCGCGCCGCGCCCCCGCGCGCCGCGCCCCCGCGCACCCGCCCACGCACCCGCCCCCGCACCCCGAGGTGTCAAGAATCGTCGCCCCCCGAAACGGGGGGCGACGATTCTTGACACCTCGGGGAGCGGCTGGCCCCCGCGCCGCGGCCCTACCCCACCCGCTCCGCGACGATGGGTCGCGCCACGACCGCGTCGTCGCCAATTGTCCATGCGCCCTCGACCGCGTCCAGCGCCCGCGCGAACCGCGCCGGCTCGTCGGTGTGCAGCGTGAACAGCGGCTGCCCCTGGACCACCGGGTCGCCCGGCTTGGCGTGCAGCTCGATGCCGGCGCCGGCCTGCACCGGATCCTGCGCGCGCGCCCGGCCGGCCCCGAGCCTCCAGGCCGCGACGCCGAACGGCAGCGCCTCCTGGTGCACGAGCGCACCGGAGCGCGGCGCCGTGACGACGTGCTGCTCCCGGGCCACGGGCAGCGCCGCAGACGGATCGCCGCCCTGCGCCGCGATCATCCGCCGCCACGTGTCCATCGCCCGGCCATCGGCGAGGGCGGCAGCCGGGTCGGCGTCGGGCAGGCCCGCAAGCCGGAGCATCTCCGCCGCGAGCGCGACGGTGAGCTCGACGACGTCCGACGGGCCCCCGCCGGCGAGCACCTCCACGGACTCGCGGACCTCGAGCGCGTTGCCGATCGTCAGCCCGAGGGGAACGTTCATGTCGGTGAGCAGCGCCGAGGTCGCGACGCCTGCGTCCTGTCCGAGCTCGACCATGGTCCGGGCGAGCAGCCGCGACTGCTCGATGTCCTGCAGGAACGCGCCGGACCCGAACTTGACGTCGAGGACGAGCGCGCCGGTCCCCTCCGCGATCTTCTTGCTCATGATGCTCGACGCGATGAGCGGGATGCACTCGACGGTGCCGGTGATGTCGCGGAGCGCGTAGAGCTTCTTGTCCGCGGGGGCGAGCCCGGATCCCGCCGCGCACACCACCGCGCCGACGTCGGCGAGGATCGCCCGCATCCGCTCGTTCGACAGCGACGCCTGCCATCCGGGGATCGACTCCAGCTTGTCGAGCGTGCCGCCGGTGTGCCCGAGGCCGCGGCCGGAGAGCTGCGGGACGGCGACCCCGAACGACGCGACGAGGGGCGCCAGCGGCAGGGTGATCTTGTCGCCGACGCCACCGGTGGAGTGCTTGTCGACGGTCGTCTTGCCGAGCGCGTCGAACGACATGGTCTCGCCCGACGCGATCATCGCCAGCGTCAGATCCCGGATCTCCCGCCGCTCCATCCCGTTCAGGAAGATCGCCATCGCGAGCGCGGCCATCTGCTCGTCGCCGACGTAGCCGCGCGTGTACGCGTCCACGAGCCAGTCGATCTGGTCCGTGCCCAGGGCGTCGCCGGAGCGCTTCGTGCGGATGAGATCGACGGTGTCGAACGGTTCGACGGTCATGTCAGTGGTCCTCTCGGTAGGCGGCGAGCGTCCGGGGCCCGAAGGCGTCGGGCAGGACCTGGTCGATGGTGCGGATCCCCGACACCGTCTCCAGGAGCATCCCCTCGGCGGAGTGCTCGAACAGCAGCTGCCGGCATCGGCCGCACGGCATGAGGGTCGCGCCGCTGCCGTCCACGCACGTGAACGCGACGAGCCTGCCACCACCGGTCATGTGCAGCTGGGACACCAGGGAGCACTCGGCGCAGAGCGTCACGCCGTAGGACGCGTTCTCGACGTTGCATCCGGACACGACGCGCCCGTCCTCCGTCAGCGCTGCGGCACCGACCGGGAACGACGAGTACGGCACGTACGCGTGTGCCATCGCGGCGACCGCCGCCTGGCGCAGGGTCGGCCAGTCGACGGACGCGTCGCTCGTCCGCCTCCCCGCGGTGTCCGCCGGGAGGCCCGTCCCCGACCCGACCACGTCGCTCACCTGCTCGTGCCCTGCCGACATGTGCTGTCCCTCCCGACCGGTCACGGTCATGACTTGATGTACGGCTTGCCGGACGCGGCCGGACCGCGCGACTGGCCGACCAGCCCGGCGACCGCGAACACGGTGACGACGTACGGGAGCATGAGCAGGAACTCGCTCGGGACGGGCGAGTTGATCGCGCCGAGGACGTTCTGCAGGTTCGACGCGAACCCGAACAGGAGGGCCGCGAGGGTCGCCTTGACCGGGTCCCACCGGCCGAAGATGACCGCCGCGAGAGCGATGTACCCGGCGCCGGCGGTCATGTCCTTCGCGAACGGCCCGACGGCTCCGAGCGTGAAGTACGCACCCCCGAGGCCGGCGATCGCCCCCGCGAGCGAGACGTTCCAGAACCGGGTGCTCGTCACGTTGATGCCGACGGTGTCCGCCGCCTGCGGGTGCTCGCCGACCGCGCGGAGGCGGAGTCCCCAGCGGGTGGCGAACAGTCCGACGGTGACCGCCGCGACCGCGATGTACATGAGGTAGACGATGACGGACTGCTCGAAGAGCACCGGTCCGAGGACGGGGATCCTCGACAGCACCGGGATCGGCAGCTCCGGGAAACGGAGGCCGCGGTTCAGGACCGACTCGTTCGGCGACAGGACCTGCGAGTACAGGAAGCCGGTGAGGCCGGAGACGAACGCGTTGATGACGACGCCGACGATCACCTGGTCGACGAGGTACGTGATGCTGAACGCCGCGAGCACGAATGAGACCAGGACCCCGGCGACGACGGCGGCGACGAGACCCACCCACGGCGAGCCGGTGAGCGACGCGAGCATCGCGGAGGCGAACGCGCCGGCGAGGAACTGTCCCTCGATGGCGATGTTCACGACGCCGACCCGTTCCGAGATGACCCCGCCGAGCGAGCCGAAGATGAGCGGCGCGGACAGCCCGAGCGCCCCGACGAGGAGGCCCGGGACGGGGATCGTCGCGCCCGACGCCGCCCAGGTGAGGAACCCGACGATGAACACGATCGCGAACACGGCGATGACCCAGACGCGGACGGGCCTGCGCTGGGTGGCGAGCCAGGCGGCGTACCCGGTGCCGAGCGCCAGGAGCACGATGACGACGACGCCCGTCGCGGCGACCGGCAGCGGCACCTCCGGCAGCTGGAAGAAGTCCCCGGTGGAGGCGAGTCGGAACGTGGCCGTCCCGGACCGGTGGAACACGCCGAGCAGCACGAGCGCGAGCAGGGTGAACACGCCGAAGGCGATCGGGGCCTTCCAGCTGCGGACCGCGGTGACGGGCCGGTCGGCGACGGGGGACGCCGGTGCCGTGGCGCCAGGGGCGAGGACGCTCACGCGGCGACCGCCTTCCGGTCCGCGCGGGACCGCTTGGTGCGGCGACGCGCGCCCGGCTGCGGGATCCGGAAGATCGCGCGGACGAGCGGCGGGGCCGCGATGAACAGGACGATGAGCGCCTGGATGACGCCGACGATGTCGATGGGCACGCCGTTGGCGGCCTGCATCGCGTACCCGCCGGACTTCAGCGCGCCGAACAGCAGCGCAGCCCAGAACACACCCCACGGCTTGGACCTGCCGAGGAGCGCCACGGTGATCGCGTCGAACCCGATCCCGGCGTCGATGTTCGAGGTGAAGCCCGTGGTGAGGGCCCCCTGCACCTGGTAGGACCCGGCGATGCCGACGAGCGCGCCGGAGATGACCATCGACCAGACCGTGAGGCGCTGAACGCTCATGCCCGCGACGCGGGCAGCGCGGGGATTCTCCCCCACGGTGCGGAACTTGAAGCCCAGGGTCGAGCGGTTGAGCAGCCACCAGACGGCGACCACCGCGATGATCGCCACCACGAACCCGAGATCGATGCCGTACCGGGGGCCGAACAGGTCGGGCAGGATCGCGCTGTTCCGGGTCGGCGCGGACTCCGGGTTGGCGCTGCCCGGCGCCTGCAGCAGGCCCTGCGTGCGGAGCATGTAGCTGAGCAAGTACAGCGCAACGTAGTTGAGCATGATCGTGACGATCACCTCGTGCGCGCCGGTGCGCGCTTTGAGCACACCGACGATGCCCGCCCAGATCGCGCCGCCGGCGATCCCGGCGAGGATCGCGAGGGGGATGTGGACGATCGCGGGCAGGTGGACGGTGATCCCCACCCACCCGGCCGCCGCGGCGCCCATCAGGATCTGCCCCTGGCCCCCGATGTTGAACAGCCCGGCGCGGAACGAGACCGCGACGCCGAGACCGGCGGCGATCAGCGGCACGGCGTAGCCGATCGTCTGCGTGAGCGGCACGATCTGGTTCGCGAAGCCTGGACGGCCGGCGTTGAAGATCGACCCCTGGAAGAGGCTCGCGTACGCGCCGCCGACGCTGCGCCCGATCGCGGCGAGGGTGTCCCCGGGTCGCGCGAAGAAGTACCCGGCGGCAGCCTGCACGTCGGGGTCGGTCACGGCGATGAGGATGCCGCACGCGACGAGCGCCAGGACGACCGCGAGGACCGTGACGAGGACGCTGCCGCCCAGGATGCTCTGCAGCGCCGCGTTCCAGCGACTGTCGGAGGGACCGGTGTCGTCCGCCGTCTCGGTGGTCAACGACGTGCCGGCGGCGGGACCGGCGTCGTGCAGCCGATCGTCGGTGCTGTCCGCGCTCATGCGGCGAGCTCCGTTCCGGCGGGGAGCTCCCCCGCCATCATGAGGCCGAGCACGTTCCGCGGCGTGTCCGCCGGGACGATCCCGACGATCGTGCCCCGGTACATCACGGCGATGCGGTCGGCGAGCGCGACGACCTCGTCGAGCTCGGTGGAGACGACGATGACCGGCACCCCGGAGTCGCGAGTGTCGACGATGCGCTTGTGGATGAACTCGATCGACCCGACGTCGACGCCGCGGGTTGGCTGCGCGGCGACGAACAGCCGGAGGTCGCGGCTCAGCTCGCGGGCGAGCACGACCTTCTGCTGGTTGCCGCCGGAGAGCCGGCCGACCGCGGTGGCGCGGGAGGGCGTCCGGATGTCGAACTCGGCGATCTTCTCGTCGGCGAAGGCATCGCGGAGGGAGCCGAGGACCGAGCCGCCTCGGGTGAACTCCCCCGAGCTCGAGCGGTCGAGCATGAGGTTCTCCGCGATCGAGAACTCGGCGACGAGGCCGTCCTCCTTGCGGTCCTCGGGAACGAACCCCACGCCGGCGTCGAGAACGCGGCCGACGCTCGCGTCCGTGATGTCCTGCCCGTCGAGCGTGATCCGGCCCTCGTGCACGGCCTCCAACCCGAGGATCGCCTCGGTGAGCTCGGTCTGCCCGTTGCCCTGCACCCCGGCGATGGCGAGGATCTCCCCGCGACGAACCGCGAATGAGACATGGTCCACGAGCACATGGCCCGCGGCGTCGGCGACGGTCACACCGTCGACGACGAGGGCGTCGGCGCCCGGCGCCGCGATGTCCTTCGCGACGGTGAGCTCGACGGCGCGGCCGACCATGAGGGCGGCGAGCTCCGCGTTCGATGCGGACGGCTGCGCCTCGCCGACCACGGCGCCGAGGCGGATCACGGTGATGCGGTCGGCGACCTCGCGGACCTCGCGGAGCTTGTGCGTGATGAAGACGATGGCGGTGCCGGCGTCCCGGAGCTGCCGCATGATGCCCATGAGCTCGTCGGTCTCCTGCGGCGTGAGCACCGCCGTCGGCTCGTCGAACACGAGGACTGACGCGTCGCGGGACAGCGCCTTGATGATCTCCACGCGCTGCTGCACACCGACCGGCAGGTCCTCGACCTTCGCGTCCGGGTCGACGTCGAACCCGAACCGCGCGGAGATCTCGCGGACGCGCCTGCGTGCTCCCGCGAGGTCGAGGCGGCCGCCGAACGACGTGGGCTCGTGCCCGAGCATGACGTTCTCGGCGACGGTGAACACCGGCACGAGCATGAAGTGCTGGTGGACCATGCCGATGCCGGCGCGCATCGCGTCGCCGGGACCGGCGAAGTGCTGCTCGACGTCGTCGAGGAGGATCGACCCCTCCTCGGCCTGGTAGAGGCCGTAGAGCACGTTCATCAGGGTGGACTTGCCGGCGCCGTTCTCCCCCAGCAGACAGTGCACCTCTCCCGGCTCGACGGTGAGCGAGATGTGGTCGTTCGCGACCAACGGGCCGAACCGCTTCGTGATGCCACGGAGTTCGAGCTTCATATTCGGGATTCTATTTCTCTCGTGAGGGCAACGACGACGCGGGCGGGAGGCCCGCGCCTCCCGCCCGCGTCGACGGCGTTACTTGACGGTCGCCTTCGTCGCGACCGTGATCGAGCCGTCGATGATGCCGGCCGTGATCGTGTCGAGCTCGTCCTGCAGACCCGCGTCGACCTTGGACTCGTAGTCGTGGAACGGGGCGATGCCGACGCCGTCGTTCTCGAGCGTGCCGACGTACGGCTTCTTCGAGAAGTCGTCCGCGGCGGCCTGCTTCACGACGTCCTCCGTGGCGGGGCGCATGCCCTTCTCGACCGAGGTGAGCGCGAGGTCCTTGTAGCGCGGGTCCGCCTCGTACAGGTCGCTGTCCGCACCGATCATGACGCTGCCGTTGTCGGCGTCCTTGATCGCCTCGGCGGCGCTCTGGTAGATCGGACCGCCGACAGGGAGGATGACGTCCGCGCCCTGCTCGATGAGCGTCTGCGCGCTCGCCTTGGCCTGCGTGCCGGCCTCGAAGGCGCCGACGAAGGTGCCCTTCTGGGCGCTCTCGTCCCAGCCGACGACCTTGACGTCCTTGTCCTTCTTCTCGTTGTAGTACTGCACGCCGTCGGCGAATCCGTCCATGAAGATGGTCACGGTCGGGATCTGCATGCCGCCGAAGGTGCCGACGACGCCGGACTTCGAGTAGCTCGCCGCCGCGTAGCCGGCGAGGAACGCCGCCTGCGAGGTGTCGAACGTGATCGGCTTGACGTTCGCCGCGTTGATCGAGTTGTCGTCGATGATCGCGAAGTCGGTGTCCGGGTTCGCCTTCGCCTCCTTCTTCGTCGCGGCGGCGAGGTTGAACCCGACCGTGACGATGAGGTTGCAGTTCTGGTTGACGAGCTGCGAGATGTTCGAGTCGTAGACGGTGGAGTCCTTCGACTCGACGTGCTTCTCGTCCGAGCCGATCGCCTTCGCGGCGTCCTGCAGGCCCTCGTAGCCGAGCTGGTTGAACGACTTGTCGTCGAAGCCGCCCGAGTCGGAGACCATGCAGGGCAGGAAGTCGGACGTGCTGCCGGAGGCGTTCGACGACGGCGCCGCCGAGCAGCCGGCGAGCATCGCCACGGTGCCGAGCATTGCGAGCCCGCCGAGTGCGGTCTTACGGGTGCTGATTGTCACGGGGGGTCCTCCACGTCGGATGCGAGCCCGGCTGCTGCACCGGGCGATCGGAAGGACAGTACACGACCGACCGGCCGGTCCAGAACCGCTTTCGAGACCGGTTCCGATCGGTTACCCGATCGGGACGATCTCGTAACAGGCTCGTAACGCTGGTACCCCGACGACGTGCGCCGGGGTACCCCGTGCGCCCGCGGTCAGAGGACGTCGCCGCGGCCGCTGATCTTCAGGGCGTCGACGACGCTCTTGACCCGCTGCGCGTGCTCGCCCGTCGTGACGAGGAGGGCGTCGGGAGTGTCCACGACGACGATGTCGTCGACCCCGATGAGGGAGATGAGACGGTCGCTGTGGCTGACCACGATGCCGCTCGACGAGTCCGCGAGGATCCGGGCGTGGTCGCCGAGCACCGCGAGGTTGTGCGGGCGCCCGCCGGTCTGCAGCTTCGCGAGGGACGCGAAGTCGCCGATGTCGTCCCAGTCGAAGTCGCCGGCGACGACCGCCATCCGCCCGGCTGCGGCAGCCGGCTCGGCCACCGTGTAGTCGATCGCGATCTTCTTCAGCTGCGGCCACACCCGGTCGACGACAGCCGCGCGATCAGGCGTGTCCCAGACCTCGGCGAGGGCCTCCAGCCCGGCGAGGAGCTCCGGCTCGCTCCGGCCGATCTCCTCGAGCAGCCGGTCGGCCCGGGCGATGAACATGCCCGCGTTCCAGAGGTGCGAGCCGTCCGCGAGGTACTCCTTCGCGGTGTCCAGGTCGGGCTTCTCGACGAAGGAGCGCACGGCGAACACGTTCGGCGACGAATCCACGCTGATGCGGTCGCCCGTGCTGATATAGCCGAATCCGATGGCGGGCTCGGTCGGGGTGATGCCGATCGCGGTGATGTAGCCGGCCTGCGCGGCGGCCACGGCCTCCCGCACCGACCGCTGGAAGCCCCGCACATCGGTGATGACGTGGTCGGCGGCGAAGGAGCCGATGACGACATCGGGTTCCCGGCGCCGCAGGATCGCGGCGGCGAGACCGATCGCGGCGGTCGAGTCCTTCGGCTCGCTCTCGAGCACGACGTTCCGGTCGGCGAGGTCGGGCAGCTGCGACTCCACCGCGACACGATGCGTGTGCCCGGTGACGACCATGATCCGCTGGTCCCCGGCGATCGGCGCGAGCCGATCCCACGTGGCGCGGAGCAGCGAGGTGCCGGTCCCGGTGAGGTCGTGGAGGAACTTCGGGGCGTCTGCCCGGGAGAGGGGCCAGAGCCGGGAGCCGATGCCGCCGGCCGGGATGATCGCATAGAAGGATCCGAGGTCGTCACTCATTCGGCCACACTATCTGCGCCGGCAGCGTGACCGATTGCGGTTCCCCGCCGCCGAACCGCAGGGTTGCCGAGCAGGGCCGCAGCACCGACCGGTGGGCGCGGACGGGCGACGTCGGCGTCCGCGCATAGGATGGTCCTGTTCCACACGAACACGACCGGCACCGCGTCGCCCTCCAGGGCACTGCGATGCATGTCCGAATGTCCTACGGGAGGGCGAGCTCATGGCCGAGCAGACCGCAGGGGGCGCGACCGCTGTCGCGATCGCTCCGCAGCAAGCGGCACCGACACCTCGGGTGCCATCGGGGACCCTGTATCGGGGTGGCACGGGCATGTGGTCGTGGGTCCTGCACCGCATCACCGGGGTGTCGATCTACTTCTTCCTCCTCGTGCACATCCTCGACACCGCGCTCGTGCGACTCAGCCCGGAGGCGTACAACGCCGTCATCGGGACCTACAAGACACCCGTCATGGGCATGGGCGAGGCGGTCCTCGTCATCGCGATCGTGTTCCACGCGCTCAACGGCCTGCGGATCGTCTTGGTGGACTTCTGGAGCAAGGGCCCGAGGTACCAGCGGGTCATGTTCTGGGTCGTCGTCGCGCTCTGGGTCGTGCTGATCGCCGGCTTCCTGCCGCGGCAGATCATGACCATCGTCTCCGAGATGCAGTAGGAGGAGGACCGCAATGACCACCGAGACCGTCGAAGCGCCCCGTTCCGCGCCGTCCGCCCGCCGCACCACCAACTGGGAGAAGTGGGGGTGGATCTACATGCGCGCGTCGGGCGTCCTGCTCGTCGTGCTCATCTTCGCGCACCTCTTCGTCAACATGGTCGCGGGCGAGGGCGTCCAGCAGATCGACTTCGCGTTCGTCGCAGGCAAGTGGGCGAACCCGTTCTGGCAGGTCTGGGACACCCTGATGCTGTGGCTCGCGCTCATCCACGGCTCGAACGGCATGCGAACCATCGTCAACGACTACGTCGGCCGACCGCGCGTGCGCGTGACGCTCCTCATCGCGATCCTCGCCGCGTGCATCGTGCTCCTCGTGCTCGGCACCCTGGTGTGCTGGACGTTCGACCCGTGCCCCGCCGGCGCCGCCGCCGCCGACCTGCCCTCGTTCTGCCCGGCTCGCTGACCGCCACCGCGCCGCGCATCATCGCGCCCGAACACCGCCTCGCCGCCTGACCGAAAGACATCCGTGACCGACATCGCACCGTCCACCAGCACCGTCATCAACGGCGTCCACCACCACGAGTTCGACATCGTCATCATCGGCGCCGGTGGCGCCGGCATGCGCGCCGCCATCGAGGCCGGTCCGAAGGCGAACACCGCGGTGATCTCGAAGCTCTACCCGACACGCTCCCACACGGGCGCCGCGCAGGGTGGCATGGCGGCCGCCCTCGCCAACGTCGAGGAGGACTCGTGGGAGTGGCACACGTTCGACACGATCAAGGGCGGCGACTACCTCGTCGACCAGGACGCGGCCGAGATCCTGGCGAAGGAGGCCATCGAGGCGGTCATCGACCTCGAGAACATGGGGCTGCCCTTCAACCGCACGCCGGAGGGCAAGATCGACCAGCGCCGGTTCGGCGGCCACACCCGAGACCACGGCAAGGCGCCGGTGCGCCGGGCCTGCTACGCGGCCGACCGCACCGGGCACATGATCCTGCAGACGCTGTTCCAGAACTGTGTGAAGCTCGGCGTCAACTTCTTCAACGAGTTCTACGCGCTCGACCTCGTGATGGCCGATGTCGTCGGCGATGACGGCGTGTCCCGGCAGCAGCCCGTCGGCGTCGTGGCGTTCGAGCTCTCGACCGGCGAGCTGCACGTCTTCCACGGCAAGGCGTTCATCTTCGCGACCGGCGGGTTCGGCAAGGTCTACAAGACCACGTCGAACGCGCACACTCTGACCGGCGACGGTGTCGGCATCGTGTGGCGGAAGGGCCTCCCCCTGGAGGACATGGAGTTCTTCCAGTTCCACCCGACGGGGCTGGCCGGGCTCGGCATCCTGCTGACAGAGGGGGCGCGCGGCGAAGGGGCGATCCTCCGCAACGCATCCGGCGAACGGTTCATGGAGCGGTACGCGCCGACCATCAAGGACCTCGCCCCCCGGGACATCGTCGCCCGGTGCATGGTGCAGGAGGTCGCGGAGGGCCGCGGTGCCGGACCGAACAAGGACTACGTGCTGCTCGACTGCACACACCTCGGCGCCGAGGTGCTCGAGACGAAGCTGCCGGACATCACCGAGTTCGCCCGCACCTACCTGGGCGTCGACCCCGTCACCGAGCCGGTCCCGGTGATGCCGACCGCGCACTACGCCATGGGCGGGATCCCGACGAACGTCAGCGGCGAGGTCCTGGCGGACAACGAGCACGTCGTCCCGGGCATGTACGCCGCCGGCGAGTGCGCGTGCGTCTCCGTGCACGGCTCGAACCGCCTCGGCACGAACTCGTTGCTGGACATCAACGTCTTCGGCAAGCGCAGCGGCAACAACGCCGCAGAGTACGTCAAGACGGTCGACTTCCTCCCCCTGCCCGAGGACCCGGCAAAGAACGTCCGCGAGATGCTCGAGCAGCTCCGTGCCTCCACCGGGACCGAGCGGGTCGCGATGCTCCGCAAGGAGCTCCAGGAGCAGATGGACATGAACGCGCAGGTGTTCCGCACCGACGAGTCGCTCGCGAAGGTCACGAAGACCATCCACGAGCTGCGCGACCGCTACCTGAAGGTGTCGGTCCAGGACAAGGGCAAGCGGTTCAACACCGATCTGCTCGAGGCCGTCGAGCTCGGCTTCCTGCTCGATCTGGCCGAGGTCGTCGTCTTCTCCGCCCGCAACCGCAAGGAGTCCCGCGGCGGCCACATGCGCGACGACTACCCCAAGCGCGACGACGAGAACTACATGAAGCACACCATGGCGTACCTGACGGGCGATCCGCACTCGTCGCTGGCGGACGACCACATCACGCTCGACTGGAAGCCGGTCGTCATGACCCGCTACCAGCCGATGGAGAGGAAGTACTGATGACCGACACCCTGGTCTCCGACGCGCCGACGCGCCACCCCGCCGCGCAGGACGCCCCTCCCGGCAGCTTCCCCGTCACGGTCATCGTGCGCAGGTTCGATCCGGACGTGGACGACGAGCCCCGCTGGCAGGACTTCGACGTCATGATGCTCCCGACGGACCGGATTCTCGACGCCCTGCACAAGATCAAGTGGGAGCAGGACGGCTCGCTGACCTTCCGCCGTTCATGCGCGCACGGTGTCTGCGGCTCCGACGCGATGCGGATCAACGGTCGCAACCGTCTGGCCTGCAAGACGCTCATCAAGGACCTCGACGTGTCCAAGCCGATCTACGTGGAGGCGATCAAGGGCCTCCCGCTCGAGAAGGACCTGGTCGTCGACATGGAGCCGTTCTTCGCCTCCTACCGCGAGGTCCAGCCGTTCCTGCAGTCGCACACGCCACCGGAGAAGGGCAAGGAGCGCGTGCAGACGGTTGCGGATCGCGCCCGGTTCGACGACACCACGAAGTGCATCCTGTGCGCCGCGTGCACGTCGTCCTGCCCGGTGTTCTGGACGGACGGGCAGTACTTCGGCCCGGCCGCCATCGTCAACGCGCACCGGTTCATCTTCGACTCCCGGGACGACGAGGCGAAGGTCCGTCTCGACATCCTCAACGACAAGGAGGGCGTGTGGCGGTGTCGCACGACCTTCAACTGCACGGACGCCTGCCCGCGCGGGATCCAGGTCACCCAGGCGATCGCGGAGGTCAAGCAGGCACTCATGCGTTCCCGCGCGTGACGACGTGCGCGAGCGGATACCGGCTCGGTAGGCTCGCACCATGACCTTTGCGGACGTCCGCCCCACGCTCGATCAGCTCGGCTACACCACCCGATACGTGCAGCTCCCCGGTGAGCGGCCAACAGAGCCCCCGGTGGAGGGGTCGCTGCGGGTCGTGCCCGTGGACTCGGCGTCGATGCACGGGCAGGACTGGGCGCTCGAGGTGGTGGACTACGGCACGGCCCGTCGTCTGGCGGTCAGCAGGAGCGAGGACGACGCCATCGAGATGCTCCGCCGCTTCCTGAACCGGCCGTTCCCGCCCGCCCGCGAGATGTCCCGCGCCGATCTCGCCGACATGCGGGACCGAGCGGCCTCCTCGTACCCCCAGCTCGCCGAGCAGGTCCGGCAGGCGGGTCCGGCCGGTCTCGCCGTCCAGATCCCGGCCGGCGTGCCCGTCGATCGCGTAGGAGGGCCGGACGGCTACCTCCTGCACCCGCTCGACACGGACCTGTCGGCCCGGTCGCTGCCGCCGCACGCCACCGTGCAGCCGCAGGTGCACCGGTACGTCACGGACCGCCCGTTCCTGGTGACCGTGCGGTTCGTGCAGCCCTGGTTCGATCAACCGGGAGGCGCGCTCCGGTTCGCGATCACGGACACCACCACCACGGTGCGCGATCTCGTCGTGGACGGGTCGCTCACCCGCCTGCGGGTGGTCTGACGCCGGAGCGCCGCCTGCGGTCGGTCTGACGCCGGAGCGCCGTAAGCGCCGCCGTCGCGCCGGTCACGGCATGAGCGCGAGCTTGCCGCCCGGGTGCCCCGTCTCCAGGAGCTGCAGCGCCGCCTGGGCCTCGTCGAGCGGGAACGTCCGGGCAACCGGCACGACGAGGTCCCCGGACGCCACGAGCGCCAGCAGGTGCGGCCGGACCTCGTCGCGGAACGCGGCGCTCTCCGGATCGCTCCCGGCCAGCCTCCGGAAGCCGTCCGCGGCCGCACGGCCGATCGCGGCGATCGTGACGACGCGATCCCGGTCGGCGACGAGGGCGAGCGAGACGTCGACGGCCTCGTCGGTGCCGACGCAGTCGAGGGCGGCGTCGATGCCATCGGGGGCGAGCACACGGACGCGATCGGCGAGCCCCTCACCGTACTCCACCGGGTCGCCGCCGAACCGACGGACGACGTCGGCGTTGCGTGCGGAGGCGGTACCGATCGCCGTGGCGCCGAGGACCGCCGCCTGCTGCAGCACGCTCACTCCGACGGCGCCGGAGGCGCCGTGCACCAGGATGCGGTCGCCCCGCTGCACGCCGGTGACGCGGAGCATGTCGGCGGCCGTGGCGCTCGCGAGGAACAGGTTCGCCGCCTCGGGGAACTCCAGTTCCTGCGGCTTGGCGAACACGTCCGCAGCGGGCACCGTGACCTCGGTCGCGTACCCGCCCTCGATCCGGAACGCGATCACGGCGTCCCCGACCGCACCGCCGCCGGAGGCGATCTCCGTGCCGGGACCGATGGCCGTGAGCACGCCGGCGACCTCGTAGCCGATCGCGATCGGCAGTCGGGCAGGGTCGTCGCCGTACGCCGTCGTGGTGTGCTTCGAGTCCGCGGGGTTCATCCCGGCGGCTCGCACGCTGATCGTCACCTCGCCGGGCCCCGGTACGGGGACATCGGTGTTGACGAACTCGAAGACCTCGCGGCCGCCGAACTGCGGTGCGATCCAGTGCTGTGCCATGCCGACAGTCAACTCCTGGCGACGGCCGGGTGTCGCCGCTGGGGCGGCACGACGCGGAACCGCCCCGCCACCCCCCAGCGGGAGGGACGGGGCGGCTCCAGCGGACGTGCCCGCCGCCGTCAGGCGCGTGCTGCGCCGACGCGAGCGGTGAGGGGCGCGACCAACGGGTGCGCTCCCTCCAGGCCGGAGATCGCAACCGCGACGTCCTCGTCGGACGCATCCGAGGCGAGCAGCGCCTGCAGCTCGACGCTCTGCTCGTCGTCGGGGACGTCGAACCGCAGCGCGGCGCCCATCGCGTCGAGGAGCGCGGTGGGCTCGGTGCCGGACTCGGCGATCGCCGCGCCCGGCGACACGAACCGCTCGTCGCGGGACAGCTTGCGCAGCGGCTGGCGGCCCACCCGCGTCACCGTGTCCGGCAGGTGCGGGTTCTCGAATCGGCTGATGATCGCCTCGACGTAGGCGCGGTGCGTCTCCGGGTCGAGCGCGTGGCGGGCGACGAGCAGCTCGCTCGTCTCGCCGAGCACGGCCTCGAGCGCGGCGCGGACCGCGGGCATCGCGACCGCGTCGGAGATCTTGTCCGCCCCGGCGACGAACCCGTGGTACGCGACCGTGGCGTGGCCGGTGTTCACGGTGAACAGCTTCCGCTCGATCGACGCGGCGAGCCCGTCGACGTAGTGGGCGCCGGGCAGCGCCGGCTCCGAGCCCGCGAAGGGCGTGCGGTCGATCGCCCACTCGTAGTAGGTCTCGACCGTGACGTCGAGGCCGCCGCCGGGCGCCTGCGCCGGCACGATCCGGTCGACGGCGGTGTTGGCGAACACGGCCTTCGCGAGCACAGCCTCCCGGTCGGCCTCGGGCAGCGCCGCGACGATGAACTCCTGGAGGCGGTCGGTCGCGTTGATCGCGTTCTCGCACGCCATGACCGCGACCGGGCCGATGTCCGCCGGGCGGGCCGCGAGACCCTTCGCGATGACCGGGGCGATGAACTTCAGGACCGTGGGGCCGACCGCGCACGTCACGATCGCGGCGGCGGCGATCTCGCGGACCACGGCATCCTCGTCGGCGGCGCTGTTCACGGCGCGGAACCCGGTGACCTCGTGGTCCTGCGCACCGGCGCCGACCTCGTGCACGGTGTACGAGTCGGCGGCGGCGAGGGCGTCGATGAGGGGGGCGGCGACGTCCGCGAAGACGACCTCGTACCCCGCCTGGTGGAGCAGGAGCCCGACGAAACCGCGGCCGATGTTGCCGGCGCCGAAGTGGACGGCGGTGCTCATTCATTCACCTCGGCGAGGATCGCCATGATCGCCGACTCGTCCGCCGCGTCCGTCAAGGCCTGCACCTGGTCGTCGTCGGAGAAGACGATGGCGATCTTGGAGAGGATGTCGAGGTGCTGGTTCTCGACGCCGGCGATGCCGACGACGAACCGGACGGGGTTGCCGTCCCAGTCGATCGGGGTGGCGTACCGGACGAACGACAGCGCGGAGGCCTTGATGGCGTCCTTCGCCTCGTTCGTGCCGTGCGGGATCGCGAGGAAGTTGCCCATGTACGTCGACACGGTCTTCTCCCGCTCGATCATCGCGGGCAGGTAGTCGGCGGTGACGGCGCCCGCCTCCTGAAGGATCTCGTGAGCTTCGCGCATCGCCTCCATCTTCGTGGTGGCGGTGCCGTCCGCGCGGATCTGGCTCTCCTGGAGGACAGAGGTGCTCATCGGTGGATCTCCTTCGTTGTGTTCTGACGGAAGCGGTGCAGGCCGCCCGCGCCGCCGGATCGGGCGGTACGAGCGGCCTGCCGGCTCAGTGCTGGGTCATGCTCAGTGCTGGCTCTTGAGCTGCTCGACGACCTGGTCGTACTGGGGTGCGTTCATGAAGTTTCCCACTGACACGTGCTGCGCGTTCGGGGTCTTCTGCTTGGCACGCTCCGTGAGCTGCTCCTGGGTGATGACGAGGTCCTCGTCACCGGTGAGGTTCGCGATCGCCTTGTTCACGACCGTGACGCCCTCGATGCCGGCCTTCTTGATCTTGTTGCGGAGGACGCTGGCGCCCATGGCGCTCGAGCCCATGCCGGCGTCGCACGCGAACACGACGTTCTGGACGCGGGTCGCCGTGGTGGTGCCGGCCGTGGTGGCCGAGCCGACGCCGCCGAAGGAGGACTCGGCCTCCTCCTCGTCGAGCGGCTGGTTGTTCGCGAAGAGCCCGGTCGTCGCGGCGTTCGCGTCGCGGCCCTTGGTGGCCTGCATCTTGGCGAGGGCCGCGGTCATGTCGCCGCCGCCGTTCGCGAGGTCGCGCTTGCGGGTCGCGATGAGGAAGAACGACGCGACGGCGAAGCTCACCGCGGCGGACAGGATGACGGAGAGGATGACGCCGACGTAGCTGTCGCGGGAGGTGCTGAACAACACGGCGAAGATCGATCCGGGTGACGCCGGGGCGACGAGGCCCGAGTGGAACAACACGTTGGTCCCGACACCGACACCGCCGCCGAGGATGACGGCGACGAAGAGGATCGGCTTCTGCAGCACGTACGGGAAGTAGATCTCGTGGATGCCGCCGAGGAACTGGATGATGATTGCGCCGGGAGCGGTCGAGCGGGCGACGCCCACGCCGAAGAAGGTGAAGGCGAGGAGGATGCCGAGACCGGGGCCGGGGTTGGCCTCGAGGAGGAACAGGATCGACTTGCCCGACTCCTTCACCTGCTGCGCACCGAGCTGGTCGAGGACGCCGTGGTTGATGGCGTTGTTGAGGAAGAACACCTTCGCCGGCTCGATGATGATGCTCGCGAGCGGGAGGAGCGAGTGGTTCACGAGGAACTCGACGGCGATCCCGAGACCGTCCGCGATGCGGAGGAAGATCCAGGAGAGCCAGAAGTACCCGGCCATGAACAGCCCGAAGCCGAGGATGCCGGCCGCGTAGTTGTTGACGAGCATCTCGAAGCCCGGCTTGATCTTGCCGTCCCAGATCTTGTCGACCTGCTTGATGAGGTACGCGCCGAGCGGACCGCAGATCATCGCGCCGAGGATCATCGTGGTGCCGGACGCGCCGAGGATCACGCCCATCGTGAAGATGGAGCCGACGACCGCACCGCGGATGTCGTAGACCATCCGGCCGCCCTGGATGGCGATCGCCAGCGGGATCAGGTACGTGAGGATCGGGCCGACGACGCCGGCGTTCGCCACGCCGTCCGTGGTCCCGAACCCGCCGAGGATCCCGACCGGGGTCCACCCGGTCTCGATGAAGAACGCGGTGATGATGCCCCACGCGATGAAGATCGCGATGTTCGGCATGACCATGCCGGACAGGAACGTGCCGAACTTCTGGACGGCGACGCGGCCTCCGGCCCTGTTCCTGGGGGCCTCGGTCGCTGCGACGGACGACGACGATGTCATGTGCGGGTCTTTCTGTGGAGGGTTGTGATGCTGCGGGATGTGGTGCGGGTGAACAAGTCGATGGGGCGAACGCCGGTGCTCAGGCGACGGGATCCTGCACGGCGGCGGCTGCGGCAGCGGCCGCCGTGGCGGCGGTGGATGCCGCGAGAGCGGCCCGCGCCATGGCCTGTGCCTCGTCGAGGGTGTGCTTCGCGAGCTCGGCACGCACGTCGGCGAGGGCGGCAGGGGTCATGGAGAGGGTCGTGGCGCCGAGACCGACGAGCACGACCGCGAGGAGCGGGTCGGCGGCTGCCTCACCGCAGATGCCGACGGCCTTGCCGGCGTCCTTCCCGGCCGCGCCGAGCTGGGCGACGAGGCGGAGGACGGCGGGATGCCACGGGTCCTGGTAGCTCGCAACCGAGCCGAGGAGACGGTCCGCGGCGAGCGTGTACTGGGTGAGGTCGTTCGTGCCGATCGAGACGAAGTCCGCCGACACGAGCACCTGCTCGGCCATGAGCGCCAGCGAGGGGACCTCCGCCATCACGCCGGCGGTGCGGATGCCGAGCTCGCGGGCGAGCGAGACGAAGTACTCCGTCTCCTCGGCGTCGGCGACCATCGGCGCCATCACCCAGAGGTCGGCCTCGGTCTCGGCGTCCGCCTGGGCGAGCGCGGTGAGCTGGTCCCGCAGGATCTCCTCGTGGTACCGGAGCGCCCGGAGGCCACGGCGGCCGAGGGCGGGATTCTCCTCGCCCTGGTCGGTGAGGAACGGCAGCGGCTTGTCCGCGCCGGCGTCGAGCGCCCGGACGACGACCTTCTTGCCGGGGAAGGCGGCGAGCAGCTCCACGTAGGACGCCTTCTGAGAGGCGACACTGGGCGCCGTGGGCGCGTCGAGGAAGAGGAACTCGGTGCGGAAGAGCCCGACGCCCTCGGCCCCGAGCGCCACGGCGCCGGCGCCGTCCGCCGGGCTGCCGAGGTTCGCCAGCAGCGGCACACCGGTGCCGTCCGCGAGGGCTCCGGCCGTGAGCGGTGCGTCGAGGGCGGCGAGCCGGTCGGTGATGCGCTTCTCGGTCGCGGTCACGAGCTCCGGCGAGGGCGCCACGGTGACCGTGCCGGCGACCGCGTCGACCACGACGGCATCGCCGTCGACGAGGCTGTCGGCGCCGGACACCCCGACGATCGCGGTGATGCCCTTGGCACGGGCGAGGATCGCGGTGTGCGAGGTCGGGCCGCCGTCCTGCGTGATGAGCGCGAGCACCCTGTCGAGGTCGAGGAGCGCGGTGTCGGCCGGCGCGAGGTCACGGGCGACGAGCACGAACGGGGTCTCCGACTGCGGCACGCCGGGCGCCGGCTCCCCGCGGAGCTTCGCGATGATGCGCTGGGCGACGTCGCCGAGGTCGGCCGCCCGCTCGCCCATGTAGCCGCCCATGCTCACCAGGATCTGCTGGAACGCGGCGAAGGCGTCGTACACGGCGCGCTCGGCGTTCGTGCCGCCGTCGATCCGGGCGTGGACGTCGTCGATCAGGGTCGGGTCCTGGGCCATGAGCGCCTGTGCCTCGAGCACGGCCTGGGCGTCGCCGCCGGCGAGCGCGCCGCGCCGCGTCAGGTCGGCGGCCACGGCGGCGAGCGCCTCGTGCACTGCGGCCTTGGCGTCTTCCGCGCTGCCGTCGAGCGACCCCGTCGCCGGCTCGCCGAGCGGGTCCGCCATTCGCAGCACGTGGCCGTAGGCGATGCCACGACCGACTCCGATTCCGGGCAGTTCGGACATCCGAGACTCCTTCATCTCAACTCGCGCTCGGGTGGAACCGGGCAGTGCAGGGGGCAGGAACAGCGTTCAGGGCGCCGGGAGGCGCGCTGCGACGACCCTACATCCATCTGGATTGACAAACAAACAAATCCGGCGATAAAACTGCAGAAGCGGACGCCCGTTTGGGTCCGGCCAGCACGTCCACCGCGATTCGATGCCCGATTGGTTCGATTCGTGCCCACCCCACCCGACGACGAGGTCAGATGTACGCCCCTGAACGCCACCAGCGCATCGTCGAGCAGGCGCGTCAGCACGGACGGGTCGACGTCAAGGACCTCGCCGAGCTGTTCGCCGTCACGCCCGAGACCATCCGCCGCGACCTCACCGGCCTCGAGCGGCGCGGCCTCGTCCGCCGGGCGCACGGGGGTGCGATCCCCGTCGAGCGGATCACGATCCACGCCGGCGTCGGCGACCGGGGCGGGATGAACACCGCGGAGAAGATGATCATCGCGGAAGCGGCGCTCGCCGAGCTCCCCGACCACGGCTCGATCATCATCGACGCCGGAACGAGCACGATCTGCCTCGCCGAGATGCTCCCGACCGATCGGGCCCTCACCGTCGTCACCCACTCCCTGCCAGTCGCCATGGCGGTCGCGAACCGCCCGGGCATCGACCTGCACCTGCTCGGCGGCAACATCCGCAGCGACTCGCTCGCCGGGGTCGGCACCTGGACGCACCAGCTGGTCGGCATGATCAGCGTCGACGTCGCCTTCATCAGCATCAACGGCATCACCCCCGAGCGCGGCCTGACGACACACAACATGGCCGAGGCCGCGGTGAAGTCCGCGCTCATCAAGGCGGCCCGCCGCAGCATCCTCCTCGCCGACCACACGAAGTTCGGGCGCGAGGAGTTCGGTCGCGTCGCCCCGCTCGCCGCGATCGACACGATCATCACCGACTCGGCCGTCAATCTCGATCTCGTCCGCGAGGTCGAGGGCGCCGGCACCGAGGTGTTCTGGCCAGGACGATCCTGAGTCGGACGCCCTGCGTTCCCACACGTCGCGACGTCGCGCTCGCTAGCATGAGGGCGCGAATCCACCGGACCATGTGTCCGAACCATGACAGGAGTACCGATGTCCGAAGCAACCCGCACCGTCACCGTCGCCAGCGCATCCGGACTGCACGCCCGGCCCGCGTCGCTGTTCGTGCAGACGGTCACCGCCTCCGGACACCAGGTCACCATCGCCAAGGGTGAGAAGACGGCGAACGCGAGCAGCATCCTCGGACTGCTCGGACTCGGCATCGAGAGCGCCGACGAGGTCGTCCTCACCGTCGTCGGCGACGACGCGGAGAAGGTCGCCGACGACCTCGCGGCCTTCCTGCAGACCGACCACGACGCCGCCTGACGCCGCGCATGAGCACCCGCCTGCGCCTCGCGACCGTCAACGTCAACGGCGTCCGTGCGGCGTTCCGCAGGGGCATGGGCGCGTGGCTCGACGGACGCGACGTGGACGTCCTCGCGCTGCAGGAGGTCCGCGCGTCGACCGACGACCTGCAGGGGCTCCTCGGCGACGAGTGGAACGTCGTACACGACCCGGCCACCGCGAAGGGCCGTGCCGGCGTCGCCATCGCCTCCCGTGACCACGCGCGCATCCACCGGGTCGAGCTCGGGCCCGAGGACTTCGACTCCGCCGGCCGGTGGATCGAGGCCGACTACGAGGTCGGCGGCACGGTCGTCACCGTGGTCTCCACTTACGTGCACTCCGGCGAGGCGGACACGCCCAAGCAGGACGAGAAGTGGAAGTTCCTGGACGCGATGTCGGAGCGCCTCCCCCGCCTCCAGGAGCACAACCCGCTCGCGGTCGTCGTCGGCGACCTGAACGTCGGACACGACGAACGCGACATCAAGAACTGGAAGGGCAACGTCAAACGCGCCGGCTTCCTCCCCCGCGAGCGCGCCTACCTCGACCGGATCCTCGGTCCGGCCGGCGAGACCGTCCAGGGCGTGGACGGCTCGAGCGGCCCCGGACTCGGCTGGGTGGACGTCGGCCGCGAGCATGCCGGCGACGTCCCCGGGCCGTACACGTGGTGGTCCTGGCGGGGCCAGGCGTTCGACAACGACTCCGGCTGGCGCATCGACTACCAGGTCGCGACGCCGCAGCTCGCCGCGGCGTCGACCGCGTACACGGTCGACCGTGCCGAGTCGTACGACCAGCGATGGTCCGACCACGCGCCCGTGGTCGTCGACTACTCGGTGTGAGCGCCGGCGTCGCCCGGCCTCCCATCCGCTCCCACCTCCGGGCCCGCCGCGCGGGCTCCCACGCAAGGACACCACCTCCATGACGAAGACCCGTCTCTTCTCGGGCATGCAGCCCACCGCGGACACGCTCCACCTCGGCAACTACATCGGCGCCCTGATGCAGTGGCGAGATCTGCAGGACGAGTACGACGCCATCTACTGCGTCGTGGACCTGCACGCGATCACCGCGGCGCAGGACCCGGCCGAGCTGCGCGCGAAGACCCGATCGACCGCCGCCCAGTACATCGCCGCGGGTATCGACCCGACCCGCTCGACGCTGTTCGTCCAGTCCCACGTGCCCGCGCATGCCGAACTCGCATGGGTCCTCAACACGCTCACCGGGTTCGGCGAGGCAAGCCGCATGACCCAGTTCAAGGACAAGTCCGCGCGACAGGGTGCGGAGTCCGCATCGGTCGGGCTGTTCACCTACCCGGTACTCATGGCCGCGGACATCCTGCTCTACGACACCGCCGTGGTGCCCGTCGGCGACGACCAGCGGCAGCACGTCGAGCTCACCAGGGACCTCGCCGGTCGGTTCAACACGCGGTTCGGCGAGACGTTCGTGGTGCCGGAGGCGCACATCCTCGCCGAGACCGCCCGCATCTACGACCTGCAGAACCCGACGGCGAAGATGTCGAAGTCCGCCGCCACCGACGCCGGCCTCGTCCAGCTGCTCGACGAGCCCAAGCGCACGGCGAAGAAGATCCGCTCGGCGGTCACCGACACCGAACGCGAGATCCGATCCGACCGGGAGCGGAAGCCGGGCGTGACCAATCTGCTTGCGATCCTGTCGGCGTTCACCGGCACCCCGGTGCCGGCGCTCGAGGCGTCGTTCGTCGGCAAGGGCTACGGCGACCTGAAGGGTGAGGTGGCGGACGCCGTCGTCGCCGAGCTCGAGCCGGTGCGCGCCCGCACCCTCGAGCTCCTCGATGACCCGGCGGAGCTCGACCGGCTGCTCGCCGTCGGCGCCGACCGTGCCGAGTCGATCGCGTCGGAGACCCTCGCGACGGTCTACGACCGCATCGGGTTCGTGCCGCGCCGTCGCGCCTCCCGCTGAGGAGGGACAGCGCATGAGGAGGGACAGCGCATGATGCCCGTCACACTCACGTCGTCGCTCGTGCGGCTGGACATGCCCACGCGGGCGGACACGGTCGCGATCACCGACGCCTGCCAGGACGCGGACGTCCAGCGGTGGACGACGATCCCCACCCCGTACCGTCCGCAGGACGCACACGCGTTCATCGACGCGCTCGTCGGACCTGGCTGGGCCTCCGACCGCGAGTACACGTGGGCGATCCGTCGTCCGACGTCGACGTGGCTGGAGGGCGTCATCTCGTTCCGCACCGAGCATCGCGATCTCGGGTTCTGGCTCGCTCCCTCCGCCCGGGGGCTGGGACTGATGACCGCGGCGGTCGCGCTCGTCGTCGACTGGGTGTTCGCGAACGGACGCGACGAGGTCTATTGGGAGTGCTTCGTCGGGAACGTCCCGTCCGCGGCGGTCGCCCGCCGGAGTGGTTTCGGGTACACGGGAGTCGCCCCCGGGATCGTCCCGGGCCGGGACGGCGCGGCGGTCTCCTGCTGGACCGGCCTGCTCCGCGCCGACGGCCGCCCCGCGTCGGACCTGCCCTGGCCCGTGCTCGCCCCCTGACGCGCCCCGCGCCGCCCCGCGCCGCCGCGCCCCGCCGCGCCCCGCCGCGCGCGCGTGCCGCGAGGTGTCGGAAATCGTCGGGTCGCGCCTCCGCGCCCGACGATTTCCGACTCCTCGCGGCCCTCCGCCCGCTCGGTATGCTCGATCGATGAGCACCAGCACCCCCTTCCGCGCCACGAGCGCGGAAGAGCATGCCATGCGCCGCGCGCTCGAGCTCGCGGCCGAAGGCCCGCGCGTCGGCGACCACGCACGTGTCGGTGCGGTCGTGCTCGCCGCGGACGGCTCCGTGCTCGCCGAGGGATACCACCGCGGGGCCGGCACGCCCCACGCCGAGGTCGACGCCCTCGCGAAGCTCACACCCCAGCAGGCCCGCGGCGCGACCGTCGTCGTCACGCTCGAGCCGTGCGACCACTGGGGTCGCACCGCGCCGTGCTCCGGCGCCATCATCGACGCTGGGATCAGCCGCGTCGTCTACGCCATCGACGACCCGGGTGCCGACGCGCACGGCGGCGCGGACCGCCTCCGAACCGCCGGCATCGACGTGGTGTCGGGCGTCCTCGCGGCCGAGGTGGAGGCGTTCCTCGAGCCGTGGCTGCACTCGGTACGGACAGGCCGCCCGTGGGTCACCCTGAAGTGGGCCGCGAGTCTTGACGGACGCGCCGCCGCAGCCGACGGATCGAGCCGGTGGATCACCGGTGCCGCCGCGCGCCAGCACGTGCATGAGCAGCGCGCCGACTCCGACGCCATCCTCGTCGGCACGGGAACCGTCCTGGCCGACGACCCGAGCCTCACCGCTCGCGGGGACGCCGGTGAGCTCATGCCCGTCCAGCCGCTCCCCGTCGTCGTCGGCGACCGGGAGGTCCCGCCCGACGCCGCCGTCCGACGTCACCCCCGAGCGCTCGTCGCCGTCCCCGGACACGACATCGAGGCAGCGCTCCGCGCCCTCTCCCCGCTCGGCGTGCACACCGTCTTCGTCGAGGGTGGCCCCACGGTGGCGAGTGCGGTCCTGCGCGCCGGACTCGCCGACGAGCTCCTCGTCTACCTCGCCCCCGTGCTGCTCGGCGGCGACCGGCTCGCGCTCGGCGACCTCGGCGTCGGAAGCATCGACGACCGTCTGCGGTTGCACGTGCAATCGACCACCACCCTCGGCCCGGACCTCGTGATCCGAGCTCGGATCGACCGGAGCATCCTATGAGCGACGCGCTCACCAACCCCATGCCGGGCAATCCGATGCAGTTCGAGGTCGTCACGCACGTCCCGACCACCCACGGCTCGTTCGAGATGCGGGCGTACCGGGACCTCCTCACCGGTGCCGAGCACGTGGCGGTGATCGGGGCGACCTCCGACGGGGCTGCGCCGGCGGACGGCGCGCTCGTCCGTGTGCACTCCGAGTGCCTCACCGGGGAGGCGTTCGGGTCGCTGAAGTGCGAGTGCGGGCCGCAGCTCGACGCGGCGCTCGCCGCCATCGCGGCGGAGGGCGGCGTGGTCGTCTACCTCCGCGGCCAGGAGGGACGCGGCATCGGCCTGGTCAACAAGCTCAAGGCGTACCGCCTGCAGGAGGACGGCCTCGACACCCTCGACGCGAACCTCGCGCTCGGACTCCCCGTGGACTCGCGCGACTACGGCGGAGCGGCCGGCATCCTCGCCGACCTCGGACTGACGTCCATCCGGCTCCTGTCCAACAACCCGGAGAAGCAGCGTCAACTCGAGGAGCACGGCATCGTCGTCCAGGAACTCGTGCCGCTCGTCGTCGGCGTCGGCCCGCAGAACGCGCGATACCTCGACACGAAGCGCGACCGGATGGGGCACACCCTGCCGAGCCGGCTGGAGGCGGACGCTCGCTGATCCGGGTGACCGCGCCGGTCCTCCCAACTGGTATCCCACCGTCTGGGCGGATTCGCAGGATCACCTGCCGGCACGTACACTGACGGCACCCCGTCACAAGCGGGCCCCTCCCCCGGACGCACCCGATGCGGTGTCCGCGCCACCTGCGCGAACCGCTCGCAGCCCTGGCGTTCGTTCGCCTGCTCGCACCCGTTCCCCGGTGCATTCTCGGAGACGACACCCTTCCATGTCCGCATCAGCAACCGCCACACCTGTCGGAAATCCCCGTTCACGCGTGGTCATCGCGAGCCTCGTCGGCACGTCGATCGAGTTCTACGACTTCTACGTGTACGCGACGGCCGCCGTGCTCGTGTTCCCGAGCCTGTTCTTTCCGAACGAGAGCGCGGTCGCCTCGCAGCTGTCCTCGTTCGTCACGTTCGCACTCGCGTTCTTCGCGCGCCCCGTGGGCTCGGTCATCTTCGGCCACTTCGGTGACCGGATCGGCCGGAAGGCCACGCTCGTCGCCTCCCTGCTCGTCATGGGCACCGCGACGTTCCTCATCGGCGTGCTGCCGACCTTCGGGCAGATCGGCGTCCTGGCCCCGATCCTCCTCGCCGTGATGCGCTTCTGCCAGGGCGTCGGCCTCGGCGGCGAGTGGAGCGGCGCGGCCCTGCTGGCCACCGAGAACGCCCCCGCGGCCAAGCGCGGGGTGTTCGGGTCGCTGCCCCAGCTCGGCGCCCCGATCGGGTTCCTCATCGCGAACGGCGTGTTCATCATCATCAACGCCCTCATGCCCGCGGGCCCGGGTGAGACCTCCTCGGTGGCGTTCCAAACGTACGGCTGGCGCATTCCGTTCCTGCTCAGCGCGGTCCTCGTGATCATCGGCCTCTACGTGCGCTTCAAGCTCATCGAGTCCCCCGTGTTCACCGGCGTCATCGAGTCCGGCTCGGTCGCCAAGGTGCCGCTCGCCCGGGTCTTCCGGACGTCGTGGCGCCGGCTCATCGTCGGCACGCTCGTGATGGTCGCCACCTATGTGCTCTTCTACTTCATGACCACGTTCACACTGACGTACGGCACCGCTCCCTCGGTTCCGACCGAAGGCGCGAAGATCGGGCTCGGCTACTCCCGCGGCGAGTTCCTCGGGCTGCTCATGATCGGTGTCGTGTTCTTCGGGATCCTCACGCCGATCGCCGGGATGCTCGCCGACCGCTTCGGCCGACGTGCGACGCTCATCTGCACGACCGTCGCCATCATCCTGTTCGGCTTGACGTTCCAGCTCTGGTTCGCGTCCGCACAGGGACCGATCGGCACGGTCACGTTCCTCATCGTCGGGCTGTCCCTCATGGGGCTGACCTTCGGGCCGATGGGGGCGCTCCTGCCGGAGCTGTTCCCGCCGAACGTCCGCTACACCGGATCGGCGATCGCGTACAACGTCGCGAGCATCCTCGGTGCGTCGCTCGCCCCGACGGTCGCGATCGCGCTGTGGACGACGGACGGGAACATCGTCCGCGTCGGGCTGTACCTCACCGGGGCCGCGGTCGTGACGCTCGTCGCGCTGCTCTTCGTCAGGGAGACCCGGGGCAGTGACTTCGGCGCGGACGACGACGCCCGCCTGGCCGAGACCGCGCCCGCGCCCCTCGCGCCGTAGCCCGCCCCCGCGCCCCACCCCGCGCCCCGCGCGCCCCGCACCCCGCGCCCCGCCCCGCGCCCCGCGCCGCACCCCGCGAGGAGTCAGATATCGTCGCCGCGCTTCCTGGCGGGCGACGATATCTGACTCCTCGAGACGTGTGGGCGGGGGCACGGGGCGGGGGACGGGAGGGGTGGCGGACGACGTAGGGTTGGTGCGGACGAGCCCGGCACGAGAAGGACCTTGCAGATGAGCACGCGCACCGCCACGAGCACACCCCCCGGCGCCACGCGAGAGGCGGTGCCGAAGGGTCCACGTCGCGGCGGGAAGCAGCACGACGGGCCCCGTCCACGTCGCGGCGGGAAGCAGCACGACGGGCCTCGTGCCACGTTCGCCACGCTCCTGCCCTACCTGTTCGAGAACCGCCCGCTCATGGCGTTCATCGTGTTCCTCAGCGTGCTCGGCGCGGCCGCGTCCCTCGCCCAGCCGCTCCTCGTCAACCAGGTCATCACCGCGGTGCAGCAGGGCCGCACGCTCTCGCTCCTCGTTTGGGCCCTCGCGGCGCTGGTGGTCGTCGCCGGCCTCCTCAACGGGTTCCAGCATTTCCTGCTCCAGCGCGCAGGTGAGGGCGTCGTGCTGTCGAGCCGCCGCCGCCTCGTCGCCAAGATCCTCTCCCTGCCCATCTCCGAGTTCGACGTCCGCCGCACCGGAGACCTCGTGTCCCGCGTCGGCAGCGACACCACGCTGCTCCGCGCCGTCCTGACGCAGGGCCTTGTCGAGGCCATCGGAGGCTCGCTCACGTTCATCGGGGCGATCGTCGCGATGGCGATCATGGATCCGCTCCTCCTCGGGCTCACCGTGGTCATCATCGCCCTGTCCGTCGCCTTCGTGGGGGCCCTGTCCCGGCGCATCCGGACCGCGAGCAAGGCGGCGCAGGAGAAGGTCGGCGACCTGACCGCCGCCGTCGAACGCGGCATCGGCGCGGTCCGGACGATCCGCGCCGCGAACGCCACTGCGCGTGAGGTCGAGGAGGTCGACTCCCACGCGACGGAGGCGTACCGGCGCGGGCTCGACATCGCCAAGATGTCCGCGTTCGTCGTGCCGGTCGCGAGCATCGCGATGCAGGTGTCGTTCATCGTCGTGATCGGCGTCGGCGGGGCGCAGGTCGCGGCCGGCCAGATCCAGATCGCGACGCTCGTCACGTTCATCCTGCTGCTGTTCCTGATGATCATGCCGCTCGGCCAGGCGATGGGTGCCGCGATCGCCGTGAACCAGGCGCTCGGTGCGCTCGGCCGGATCCAGGAGGTCCTCGATCTGCCGAGCGAGAACGAGGGCGACGCCGACCACACGCCTGTCCCGGCCGTCGCGACCGACGACGCCATCACGTTCGAGCACGTCTCGTTCCGGTATCGCGAGGACGCCGTCGTCGCGGTCGCGACCGCCGACGGAACCGTCCCCGGCACGATCGCGGCGATGGCCGCTTCGGCGTCCCAGCCTGGAGGCGCGGCGACGGCCGACGAGGACGGGACCCGTTCCGAGCACCCGGGCGTCCTGCACGACGTCACGTTCAGCGTGCCGCGCGGCAGCCGTGTCGCGCTCGTCGGGCCATCCGGCGCGGGCAAGAGCACGACGCTCGCCCTCATCGAGCGGTTCTACGACCCCACCGACGGCGTCGTCCGGCTCGGCGGGATCGATATCCGGGGGCTTGATCGCGACGAGCTGCGCTCCCAGATCGGGTACGTCGAGCAGGACGCGCCCGTGCTCGCCGGCACCATCCGCGCCAACCTGCTCCTCGGCTCGCCGGATGCGACCGAGGAGGCCTGCGTCCGCGTGCTCGAGGCCGTGAACCTGACCGAGGTGCTCGAACGCGACGAACGCGGCCTCGACGCGCAGGTCGGCGAGGACGGCGTGATGCTGTCCGGAGGCGAACGTCAGCGTCTCGCCATCGCCCGGGCGCTGCTCGCCGCTCCCCCGATCCTGCTCCTGGACGAGTCGACGTCCTCCCTCGACGGCATCAACGAGCAGCGACTCCGCCGGGCGATCGACGCGGTCGCGGAGGACCGCACCCTCGTCGTCGTCGCGCACCGGCTCTCCACCGTCGTCGACTCCGACATCATCGTCGTGCTCGAACAGGGACGGGTGGTCGGCCGGGGCACGCACTCGGAGCTCGTGCAGAGCACGCCGCTGTACCGCGACCTGGCCAAGCACCAGCTCCTGGTCTGAGGCCCCAGCCGCGAGGCGCACGGAGCCCGCGGCGTCGGCTCCTATTCCGCGGCGAACGGGTCCGGCGTCAGCATGTACACGGTCTCCAGGTACTCCTCGATCCCGTCGTGCGCGCCCTCGCGGCCGAGCCCCGATGCCTTGCGACCACCGAACGGCGCCGAGGCGTTTGAGATCACGCCGGTGTTCACACCGAGCATGCCGGACTCGAGCCGTTCCGCGAGGCGCTGCGCCCGGGCGAGGTCCTTTGTGAACGCGTACGAGACGAGCCCGTACTCGGTGTCGTTCGCGAGCCGTATGCCCTCGTCCTCCGTGCTGAACCGCGTGATCGACACGACCGGGCCGAAGATCTCCGTCGTCATGATGTCCGACCCGGGCTGCACGCCGTCGAGGATCGTCGGCGCGTAGTAGGTGCCCGGCCGGTCGACGCGTGCTCCCCCGAGCACGAGCTCGGCGCCCCGCTCGACCGCGTCGTCGACGAGGCCGGCGACCTTGTCGACCGACTTCTCGTCGATGAGCGGCCCGACCGTGGTGTCCTCGTCGATACCGCGGCCGACCGTGAAGGCGCGCACCTGCTCGGTCAGCGCTTCGAGGAACGCGTCCGCGATCCCCTCCTGCACGAAGAAGCGGTTCGCAGCCGTGCAGGCCTCGCCCACGTTGCGGAACTTGGCGGCCATCGCCGCGGGGACCGCGACGTCCAGGTCGGCATCGTCGAACACGATGAGCGGGGCGTTTCCGCCGAGCTCCATGCTCGTCTTCAGCACGTTGTCCGCCGCCTGTTTGAGCAGTGCCGAACCGACCGGGGTGGAGCCCGTGAACGTGAGCTTGCGCAGACGACGGTCCGCGATGAGGGGGCCGGACTGTGCAGCGGCGTCCGAGGTCGGCACGACGTTGAGGACCCCGTCTGGAAGTCCGGCCTCGCTGAACAACCGGGCCAGGTAGAGCGTGGTCAGCGGCGTGAGGTCGGCGGGCTTGACGACGATCGTGCACCCGGCGGCGAGCGCGGGACCGATCTTCCGGGTCGCCATCGCGAGCGGGAAGTTCCACGGCGTGATCGCGTAGCAGGGGCCGACGGGCCGTTTCAGCACGATCGCGCGCCCCGTGCCCTCCGGATTGGTGGAGTAGTTCCCGCCGATCCGCACGGCCTCCTCGGAGAACCAGCGGAGGAACTCCGCGCCGTACGTGACCTCGCCCCGGGACTCGGCGAGCGGCTTGCCCATCTCGAGCGTCATGAGGCGCGCGATGTCCTCGACGTGCTCGTGCACCAGGTCGAACGCGCCGCGGAGGATGTCCGACCGCCGCCGCGGTGCCGTGGCCGCCCAGGCGTCCTGCGCGGCGACGGCGGCGTCGAGTGCGGCGATGCCGTCCTCCGGCGTGGCATCCGCGACGCTGGCGAGCACCGCGCCCGTGGAGGGATCCCGCACGTCGAACGTCCGCGACGACGACGATGCGCGCCACGACCCGCTGATGAACAGACCCGTGGGCACATCCTGGATGCTGACGGCACCGTCGGTGACAGTCGTGGTGAGGGCGTTGTCGGTCATGATGTTCCTCCTCGTGGTTGTCCAATGGGTCCTGACGGCCCGCACTGGTTCGGACCTGCGCGATCGCCTGCGTCTCGGCAGGTCGGCGCGGTCCGCGGCGGCTCAGACCTGCGCGCCGTCGGCGCCCGCGGTGCGCCCGATCGCGGCTGCGACGTCGCTGCTGCCGACGTGTCCGCCGGCGGCCCGGATCTCCTCGAGTGCGGCGGCGCTGCGGGCAGCGTCCACGCCCGCGACGAGGTCGTCGAACACGAACACGTCCAGGCCGGCCCGGGCTCCGTCGAGGGCGGTGGCTCGGACGCAGTGGTCGGTCGCGATGCCGACGATGTCGACCGCATGCACCCGCCGGTCGTAGAGCACGTCGGGCAGCGACCGGCCGTCGTCGTCGACGCCCTCGAACGCGGAGTACGCCGGCTCTCCCATGCCCTTGCGCACGTGGACGTCGACCGGCTCGGTGTCGAGCTCGGGGTGGTACGCCGCGCCGGGCGTGCCGCTGACGCAGTGCACCGGCCACGTGGTGACGAAGTCCGGCCCCTCGGCTCCGGCGAAGTGGCCGCCGTTGTCGTCGTCGCCGTGGTGCCAGTCGCGCGACGCGACGATGACGTCGTAGTCGCCGGCGTGGCGCGCGAGGAATGCGCTGATCCGCGTCGCCGCCGCAGCCCCGCCGTCGACGCCGAGCGCGCCGCCCTCGGTGAAGTCGTTCTGGACGTCGACGATCAGGAGTGCTCTGGTCATGGGCCCATCCTGCCCTGCGCCGCTGACGACGCGTTCACCGGGCCGGCGTCACCCGTTCTGCCAGGCTCCCACCACCCGCGCGAGCGACTCCCGTCACCCGTTCGAGAGGTTCCCGCCGCACGCATACACAGCCGCCGTGATCGTGTCGAGCGCGGGAAGCGCGGCGGCGCGCGAGGACCCGAGCGCGTAGAACGCGAAGGTCAGCCGTGTGCCGTCCGCGGCGTCGATGTAGCCGCCGAGCGTGTTGGCGGTGTCGATCCACCCGGTCTTGGCGTGCACCTTGCCGCGGGCGACGGCGTTCGCACCCGTGAACCGCGACGACAGCGTGCCGGACACGCCGCTCACCGGCAGGGACTGCGCGAGGACCCCGAGCCCGGCGTTGCCGGCGGCGACCTGGATCATGAGCCTCGCCACGAGCGCGGGCGGTACGGCGTTCGCGTCGCTCTCCCCGGAGCCGTCGCGGATCACGATGCCGGCGGCGTCGATCCCGTACGTGGCCAGGGCCTTCTGGTAGACGCCGGTCAGGGAGGCCGCGGATCCGCCGGCTCCCGACACGCGGGAGGAGACCCGGGCGAGCATCTCGGCGAGGGTGTTGTCCGAGTTCGGGATCATCTGCCCGACGAGCGTCGACACCGGCTGCGACTCGACGCGGGCGATCTCCTGCGTGCCGCTCGTCGCACGGTCGACGATGCTCGCGGTGGCGGAGCCGGCCACGCCGGCGGAGGCGAGGGCCGTCCGGAACAGTGCCCCGGCCCTCCCGACCGGATCCGTGGAGCGCGGCGACGTGGCGAGACCGGGATCGGCGCGGTCCCCGTCGACCATGAGCGAGGTGACCATGGGCTGGTAGCCGATCGTGCGCTCGCTCACCGGCCAGCTCGGATCCCACGCGTCCGTGTCGCTCCAGTACGTGTCGTCGGTGACGAGGGTCGTGACCGGGGTGTCGCCGAGCGTTGCCTTGACCTGCTGGGCGAGCTGCGCGAGCGTCGGGGCGCCCGGGTACACGGTCGCACCGCCCTGGGACAGCGTCGGGTCGCCGTGGCCGACGATCGCGATGGTGCCGTTGCCCTCGGAGACGACCGTGGTGGGGATCCGGTACCCCGGGCCGAGGTCGGCGAGCGCGGTGGCCGTCGTGAGGGTCTTCATGACGCTGCCGGTGCGCGCCGCGGTCGTGCCGCTCCGGTCGAACAGCACCTCGCCGGTCGCAGCGTCGAGCACGGTCCCCTCGAACTGGCCGAGCCCTGCGGCGCCGGCGGCTGCGGCCACCGAGCAGGTGCGCTGCGGCGGTGCCGGGGCTGCGGCGGTTTCGGTCGGGACCGGCGGGGCGGTCGGCGTCGGCGTCGGTGTCGGTGTCGATGCAGCGGTCGGCGCGCGGGAGGCGATGCTCGCGGACGCTGCAGCGGCGCGCGACGCGGAGCTCGTCGGGGCGGTCGCCGCAGCGATGGCGATGGCGCCGCCGGCGCCGAGGAGGATCACGGCGCCGAACGCGCCGAGGCTCCAGGTGAGCGGCCTGCGGGTGATCGCGCGGCGGAGCGCGGTGATTCCCCCGCCGCGTGGGTCTGGTGCCGACTTCGCGGCGGTCGGCGGCGCGTCCGCAGAAGGGCGATCCGCCTGCGGCCCGTCCGCAGAAGGGCCGCTGCCCGTCGCGGCCGCATCGGGCGTCTCGTCGCCCGCGGGCGGGGTGTTCGTCGAGCTGTCGTCGGACATCGCCGTCGATCCTACGTGCCGGCGGCAGGCGTCACCGCTCCGACGGGTACACCACGCCGACCTGTCGGCGCGCCTCGTCCATCAGCGCCATGATCGCGACGGACTCCTCCGGGTCCATCGCACCGCCGGTCCGAGTTCCGTTCGCGATCATCGCCTCGAGCGCCCGGGCCTCGTGCGCGTACCCCGCGAGGTCCTCGCGGCCGTCGAACTCCTCGACCACGGCGCCGTCGCGGTCGCGGAGCCGGTACGTCGTGGGCCGGTAGAAGGAGTCGTCGATGTCGATGCGTCCGTCCTCCCCGATGACGGACGCCGTGTTCGGCGAACGCAGGTCGAGCGCGAAGTGCAGCATCGACTGGGCGCCGCCCTCGTGGTCGAGGACGAGGCCCATCTGCGTGTCGACGCCCTGGTCGCTGAGCGTCCCGGAGGCGGTCACGGCGGTCGGCACTCCGAGCATGTCGACCGCGAACGAGATCGGGTAGACGCCGAGGTCGAGAATCGCTCCGCCGCCCAGTGCCGGGTCGTTGATCCGGTGCCGTGGGTCCGTCGGCAGCGCCTGGTGGTGCGTCGCCTGCACGAGTCGGGCGCGCCCGATCCGCCCCTCGGCCACGAGGGCGCGGATCCGGGCGCTCTGCGGCAGGAACCGGGTCCACATGGCCTCGAGGATCGCCACGTCGGCGGCCCGAGCGGCGTCGACCACGTGCCGCGCCTCGGCGGCGTTGAGCGTGAAGGCCTTCTCGACGAGGACGTGCTTGCCTGCGTCGATGGCGCGCATCGCGTCCACGGCGTGCATGGGGTGCGGGGTGGCGACGTAGACCGCATCGACATCAGGGTCCGCGACGAGGGCGTCGTAGTCGCCGTGCGCGGTGGCGATGCCGAACTCGTCCGCGAAGGCCTGCGCTTTCTCCGTGCTGCGCGAGCCGATCGCGGTGAAGGTGACACCGGCCGCCATGCAGTCGCGGACGAAGGACCGGGCGATGCCGCCGGCGCCGAGAACTCCCCATCGAATCGTCATGCAGCCGTGTCTACCCGAAATCGGCGCCGCCTGGTGCGGTGCGCGCTCTGTCTCCCTCGCGTGACCCTCTGTCCCTTGCCAGGGCCGTTTCCCTACGCTGAGGGGTGATCAGCTGACGAACGGGAGGCGAGGCACCGGCCGGTGTCGATGCCTCCAGTCCGTCGCAGCGCGAGGAGGCGCCGGTGGACGAGACCCCATGGTGGACACGGTCGGTGGTGTACCAGATCTACCCGCGGAGCTTCGCGGACGCGAGCGGCGACGGCGTCGGTGATCTCGGTGGAATCCGGCAGCATCTGGACCACCTCCAGGACCTCGGCGTCGACGTCATCTGGCTGTCGCCCATCTACCGGTCGCCGCAGGCCGACAACGGGTACGACATCAGCGACTACGAGGACATCGACCCGGTGTTCGGGACCCGGGACGAGTTCGACGCCCTGCTCGGCGAGGTGCACCAGCGGGGCATGAAACTCGTCATGGACCTCGTCGTCAACCATTCGAGCGATGAGCATCCCTGGTTCCGTGCGGCCCGGTCCTCGCGCACGTGTCCGAAGCGGAACTGGTACATCTGGCGCGATCCGGTGGACGGGCACGAGCCGAACGCGTGGCGCAGCGCCTTCGGTGGTCCGGCCTGGACGCTCGATCCGGCGAGCGGGCAGTACTACCTGCACATGTTCACCCCGCAGCAGCCCGACCTCAACTGGGACGAGCCGGACCTGCGCGCCGCCGTGTACGCGATGATGAACGAGTGGCTGGATCGCGGTGTCGACGGCTTCCGGATGGACGTCATCAACCACATCGCGAAGGACCCCGCCGATCTCGTCGGGACGAGTGCCGCCTACGCGATGACGCCCCGCGTGCACGATCACCTGCAGGAGATGTACCGGGAGGTCTTCGCCGGCCGGACGGACCGTGAGCTGATCACCGTCGGCGAGATGCCGGGCGTGACGGTTGACGACGCCCTGCTCTTCACCGATCGGGCGCGGAACGAGCTCGACATGGTGTTCCAGTTCGAGCACGTCGACCTCGACCACGGCCCGACGTCGAAGTTCGACACGGTGCCGTTGCGCCTGCCGGAGCTCAAGGCGTCCCTCGCGCGGTGGCAGACCGGGCTGGCGGAGCGCGGGTGGAACTCGCTGTACCTCGCCAACCACGACCAGCCGCGGCCGGTGTCCCGGTTCGGCGGTGTGGCACCCGGCTCGGACCACCTCCGTTACGAGGCGGCCACCTGCCTGGCGACCGTGCTGCACCTGCACCGCGGGACGCCATACGTCTACCAGGGCGATGAGATCGGGATGACGAACGCGGGGTTCGCCTCCATCGACCAGTACCGGGACGTGGAGTCGCTGAACTGGTACGCGGAGCAGATGCCGGGTGTGCCCGCTTCGGGCCGCGCGGCGGAGGACGTCCTCGCGGAGGGGTCCGAGTCGGACGGCGCGGGGTCCGCGTCGGGGCGTGCGGCGGAGGACGTCCTCGCGGCGCTCGCGTTCCGGAGCCGCGACAACGCCCGGACGCCGATCCCCTGGACGGCAGGCCCTTCAGCGGGGTTCACCGCGGGCACGCCGTGGATCGGCATGGGCGCCGGATGGCAGACGGTCACCGTGCAGGCGGACCGCTCGGCGGGCGACCGCTCGGTGTTCGCCCACTACCAGCGACTGATCGCACTCCGGCATGCAACGTCCACGACCGGCGATGTCGTCCGCCTCGGCGTGTTCGAGCTGCTCGAGCCGTCGCACGACCGGCTGTGGGCGTTCACGAGGACACTCGGCAGCGACGGACTCGTCGTGGTCGCGAACCTGTCCTCGGAGGAACTGGCCGTGCCCGCGCTGATCGCCGACCGGGCCGGCGAGCTCGTGCTCGGGAACCTCCCGGCACCGAACGGGGACACGCTGCGGCCGTGGGAGGCGCGGGTGCACCGGCTGCGCTGACCCTGCCGTGCCGCTTCCGGCGGCACCCCTGGTCGTGGGTGGCAGCATCCCAGGTCGGAGGCTGACGGCACCCCTGGTCGGGGGCGTGGCGCCATGTTCCGTCCCGGTGGTTTCGTGATCACCAGCACGCTGCGCTGATGGGGCCGCTCGGTTCGACGAGCGCGGCGAAGCTGACCGCCAACCGGTGCGCGTTCGGGTCGTACATCGGTTGGCGGTCCTCCCCCGACGCGCCGGGGTGCGTGCGCTGCCGCTGGTCTGCACGGTCTGAGCGCCGGTGATCTGCCCGCCGTGCGCTGGTCTGCTGGCTACGCGCGCAGCCTGCACGGTCTGTGCGGTTCGTGCGGCCCGTGTGGTTCGGGCGACGATGGCGAAAGCTTGGTGCGACTGGCGTGCCCGGACTGCTCGCCGGGTACGCCAGAAGCAAAAACCCGTGCACACCTCGCATCGGGTCATACAGCCACTGGAGCGGATCTCCGGTAGTCGCTTAGGTTCGGCGCCCTGAAGGAAGGCGCTTGAGGGAGTGCCTGCACCTGCACCTGCACACGAGTACGGAAGGCACATACGGATGGCCGAAATGCGCGTGTGCCGGGAGACGGCCGTCAACGTCACCGGAATCCGTGGTGCAACCGTGACGTCGCCGTCCGCTTTTCGGGCTTCACGAACGCGCGGACCATCGCGGCCGATCGATTCCGCGCGAACCCCTCATGGTGCTGTGCTTGGGCAATCCCATCAGCAAAGCATTCCGTGCACGCGGGGACATCGCGAAGGACGTCGCCCGTCGTGCGTGGGCGTACCCGCTCCGCGAGCTCCCCTATATGAGAGCCAGCTCCACCCAGTTCGCCGGCGACGGCTTTACCCAGGGCGCCCATGGGTGCGTGGTCCGGTCGGGGCCGCGCTCGCCCCGCTCCGCACTGACCACGGCGTCAACGCCGGAGACAGGAGCGCTTTGATCATCGTTTGCAGCAGGTGCCGCATCAGATCCGGCGACGCGTCGGTCAGCGCTTCATCCAGGACGGTCGCGGCGTCGACGATATGGAGAGCGGTCATCGTGTTGATGCCTTCCGAATGGGATGTGCGTTTTTCTCGAAGGATCAAACGGCGACCGTCTTCACGTCGCACACGACGCTGACGACCATCATGCGGTTACACCCCTATGCGGGACTCCACTTGCGCGGCGGGCACTTGGCGGCGGCAGGAAGCGGATGACTTCGGGTTCCGAGCAGCGACTAGAGCACACCCCACCCCCTACTCGGAGGGCTAAGCGAGAGGAGATCACTTCGCTACTGTGAACATGCTGAAAAAGGGGAAAGCATCAGTTAGTGCGAGGTCGGCGCATCGACGGAGGGCTCTCCAGCGCTCGCGACGCTAACCCCGCGCTCGTTCCAAACACTTCCCCCGTATCCTTAATGCAATGTAGACAACTCGGCGCTATCGTAGAACCTTAAGCATAGCAACTTCACCAGTTCCTACGAGATCGGAACGAACAATGACACACATCAAGCGCACCGCCACTATCGCAACAGCGCTTATTGCCCTCAGCCTCCCTCTGATTACCACTACAAACGCCCACGCTGACGCGCTCGAGGCAACCCAGGCAACCCAGGTAACTTTGAAACAGGTTCCTACTATTGCCGACACCGCTCACCTCGATGCACAGCTCTCGACATGGAGCGTTTCGAACGGCACACTGCACATCGGTTTAACGAAGCTGGACCCCGTCACCCAGGCGGCATTCACTGCAGTATCTGGAGTACGCACCGATTTTCATCAGGAAGAACAGTACGTGTCGGCAGTCAAAGTCACACAGCTGAACAGACTACGAACCGCTTCAAGCTCTCCCTACGCATTTAAGGCTACGCCCCCGGATATGCCCAGTAATTCACAAACCGCTGACGCACCCTGGGCTCACCCGGTCCTGGCTGGCGGCATGCGAATCACCAGCATCCAGAACGGTGGTTCCACGATCGTACAATGCACTTCTTCTAAAGCCTGGGTTTACAACTCAGGTACACGGTTTATCGCACTTGCAGGGCATTGTGGACCAAATGGAACAACGTGGAACCAGACCTATTGGGATACCATTCAAGGCGCCGTTGGGCCAAATCCTCTCGCAGCCGGGACCGAATCTAATCGCCGCTGGGCAAACAATGATGTAGATTTTGCGGCAACGTCAGGATCATCGAGCAACATTTCTACAGAAATCCTTGAAACGCAACCAGCCACTGGCGCTTCCAGTGGCGTGCAGTACCATTCTTCGACTGGTGCAGCGCGCGTCCCAGTAGGTGGCAACGTTTGCACTGATGGTTCTTTCACGGGCTGGAATTGTGAGGGCGTCATCCAAGTCAATGATCTCTGCGCTAATGTTGTAGAGGGAACTGAGACGGTGCACGTGTGCGGTCTCGACAAGGCGACCAGCGCAAGCTCCGTGATCGTACAGGCGGGAGACAGTGGTGGTCCGGTAGTAACGCCAGTCACAGTCTGCGGGGCGCCTAGCGACTATTACGTCGCCACCGTAGGGATTATCTCTGCGCGAAACGATGCGGGAAAGACTGTCTTGTTCACCGATGCGCTGGAAGTGGGCAGTCGCTTCGGTTGGCAGCCTTACGTCGCAGCGACCCTCCAGTGAAGATCATGGAAACCATCAGACGTCTCACACTGGTTTTTGTATCAGCCACTATTCTTGCATGCTCCGCCGGATGTGCAGGTCAAATATCCACCGAGGATAAGCAGACCAGTCCCCCATCTACAGCCACAACCATCGGCCCATTACCTCTCGCAACGAGAATTTCGGTCACGGACCCAACCCTGCCGTGGCACCTCATTGAAACGCAGGATCGGCGCTTGTTGATTAGCAGCGAGCAACACGGATGTAGAGTGCCTGAAGCAGTACATGTGAACGAAACTGATGCAGAAGTGTCGGTGTCGTTTATCGCTATTCAAGAGGCACAACCGTGTGCTGCAAGTAAAACCTTTATCGTGGGGTACGTTGTGCTGAAACAGCCCATCGGGAATCGGAAAGTAGTACATGCTCAACTCCAGCCATGAAGTCCGTAAGTAGATCAGGCAGGAGGGATCAGGCAGGAGAAGGGCCTGTGAGTACTGGGACGCTCCTCAGCAATCCATTTACTTATACCAGCCTTTAGGGCAAACGCGATAACGGGCAGCGCGTGCGCCGCGTAGATCGTGACTTCGCGGTGCTCGGGTGGATACCACCGGTACTCCTCGGCCAGGAGGAGCAGTGTCCGCGTGACCGGTGACAGAAAATTTGATTCTCGCGCGCTATCGCTTCGACCGCGGTCCCGAGGGCATCTTCCGTCTTTAACGGGCCAGCCGATCTTGTTCCACATGCCACAGTGGTGCGTCTCGAAGACATGCCCTGCCTTAAGCGTCACTGTCGCAGCTTTATTGACGATGATGCGCCTGGGCGGTGTCGGTTCCCACCACGTGCACGCCATTCGTCCGCTGCGACGTGATGACTGCTTTTTCTGCGGCGTCGGGCTGCGTCTGGCGCGCGTCGGCGGCCGCGATCTTCCCGTCGAGTTCGGGCTGCTTGCTTTCCGCTTCCGCCTGGGCCGTTTTCGCGTTCTCTGACGTATTGCGGTAACGGTTCAGCTGTTCGGTCGTGGCGTCGAGTTTCGCGCCGGTGGCGCCGAGCTTCAATTCAGCCGCGACTGCATGCTGGACCCACTCATCCGCGTGCTGCGCTGAGATGCCCCGTCCGATACCGAGGACCGCGGCGAGGAGGACTCCCGCGGCGGATACCAGCGTGACGTGGCGGGTAGCGTTCCCGGGAGGGAGCTGCGGAGCGGCTGAGGGCTCGTCATGATACGACGACTGCAGTGGACGGCAGGCATCCACCGTGTCCCCAGATCGCGGGAGCCGGAGGACGGCTAGCCTCGGGCGTTCGGAACGGTGCAAGCCGTCCCTCGAGCATTGGGCGGTATAGAGCGCTGCACGCAAGTCTGACCTGCGTGCACTGCTGTGTGTACTAGGACAGGCGAAAGCCCGGGCCGATCTCGCGTGTTCGCGAGGTTGACCGGGGCTTCTCTGTGGAGCCGCCTGTCGGAATCGAACCGACGACCTATTCATTACGAGTGAATCGCTCTACCGACTGAGCTAAGGCGGCGCACGCTCCGATTCCGGAGCGGCACGGTGCTCTACTCTAGCGGATCAGACGAGCGTGTGCGAAACGAGCGCACCGAGCTCGTCGAACGAGTCCCGGAGGCAGTCCACGAGGCGGGCGTCCCCCTCCGCCGCCGACCACTCCAACCAGGCGTGCCGCACGGTTGCCATCGCCACAATCGACATCAGGCGGGCGCGCCGCTCCACCGCGTCGAGGTCGTCCGCCGCGTCGGGCACCTGGCCGGTCAGGCGTCGCACCACGACCGCGGCGAGCTGCGCCTGGAACAGCTTCATGGTCATCGTCCGCTGCGCGAACAGCTGGGGGTGCTCCTTGAGCAGGCGCTGACGCTCGGGCAGGAGCCCGCGGTCCTCGATGAGCTCCTCCGTCGAGTGCGCGAGCAGCGCCCCGAGGTCCGCGGCCAGCCCGCCAGTGGGGCCGCCCGCGACGAACGCCTCCACCGCCTCGTCGTCCGGCAGGGTCGGGTCGTCGCCGAGCAGCGCCTGTTCCTTGCTTGGGAAGTAGTTGAAGAACGTACGGGGCGACACATCCGCTCGGCGGGAGATCTCGTCGACGGTGACCGCCGCGAGCCCGTGCTCGAGTGCGAGGCGGAGGGCCGCCTGCTGGATGGTCCGTCGCGTCGCGCGGCGCTTCCGCTCGCGCAGTCCGGGTTCGGAGTCGCTCATGCCTCGATTATTGCATGCGCTGCAAGTTTGCAGTCAATGACCGATTGGTCGGCCGTCACCGCGTCGCCCGGGCGACCGTGACGAGGAGCGCCTCGAGCGCCAGGAGCGCCGCGACGTTCGCCGCGATCCTTTTTCGAGCGAGTGCGATCGCATCGAGCACGGAAAGGGCCGCTGCCGGCGGAACCGATGGGAGGGCCCGCTCCAGTTCCGCACGCATCGACAGGTTGACGGGGTCCGCGGGTGCGCCGAGGCCCAGGAGCAGCAGGTCGCGGTACAGCGACATGACGTCGATGAGGATCCGGTCGAGACCATCGCGGAGGCCCCGGGTCGCCCGGCGCTTCTGGTCCTCCTCGAGCACCTTCAGCTGGCCGCGCAGGGCCGGCGGGATTGTCCCGCCGGGTGGGATCCCGAGCGAGCGCATCGCCGCCTCACGTTCCTCGGCATCACGTTCGAGGGTGATCGCCTTTGCGTCCTCGTCGGCCACGGCGAGCAGCGACGCGGCCGCCATGACCGCGTCCCCGACGCTCCTGATCGCCAGGACCGTCTCAAGGGTCCGCCGCCGCCGGTTGCGAGCGTCCTCGCTCGTCGCGAGCCGCTGCGCCATGCCGATGTGGCTCTGCGCCTGCCGAGCAGCGTCGAGCGCCAGCGACCGGTCCACGCCGGAGCGTGCGACGAGCAGGTCCGCGACCGATTCGACGTCCGGCACGCGGAGGCGCACCGACCGCACGCGGGATCGGATCGTGGGGATGAGGTCCGCCTCGCTCGGCGCGCACAGCACCCACACGGTGCGCTCGGGTGGCTCCTCCAACGCCTTGAGGAGCAGGTTGGATGTCCGCTCCGTCATGCGGTCGGCGTCCTCCACGACGACCACGCGGTATCGGCCGACGGACGGCGCGAAATGCGACCCGGTCACGAGCGAGCGGATCTCCTCGATGGTGATGATGACCCGCTGCGTCGTGAGCACAGCCACATCGGGGTGGGTCCGCGCCGTCACCTGCGCGAGCGCGCGGTCGTCGTCGGGGCCGTCACCCACGAGGGCGGCTGCGAACGCGAGTGCGACGTTCGACCGACCCGACCCGGGCGGACCGGTGATGAGCCACGAGTGCGTCATGCTGCCGCTGTCGCGAGGAGCCTCCGCCGCCGCCCGGAGGGTCGCGACAGCGTCCTCCTGGCCGGTCAGGTCGTCCCACACGCTCACGGAGCAAGCCTCGCAGCGACCACCGACGTCACGCCGTCGCCCCAGTGCGCGGAGCGACGGCGGCACGGATCCGCGCGGCGAGCTCGTCCTGCGGTTCGGCCGCGTCGAGCACGAGGAACCGGTCCGGCTCATCGCGCGCCATCTCCAGGAACGCCTGGCGGACGGTGTCGTGGAACGCCGCAGCCTCGGACTCGAGGCGGTCGAGCGTGCCCCGTGCCGCGGAGACCCGGGCACGACCCACTGCGACATCGAGGTCGAGGAGCACCGTCAGATCGGGGGTGAGGCCGGCGGCGGCCCAGTCGGACACGGCGCGGATGTGGTCGGCGCCAAGCCCGCGGCCGGCGCCCTGATACGCGATCGAGGAGTCGATGTACCGGTCCTGGATGACGACCTCTCCGCGTTCCAGCGCCGGGCGCACGAGCGTCTCGACATGGTGCGCCCGGTCGGCCGCGTACAGCAGCGCCTCCGCACGGGGGGCGATGTGTCCGCGCTCGTGCAGCACCATCTCCCGGATCCGCATGCCGAGATCGGTACCGCCCGGCTCGCGCGTCCGCAGGACGGTTCGCCCACCCGCCTGCAACCACTCGGCCAGGAGGGCCGCCTGCGTGCTCTTGCCGGCGCCGTCCCCGCCTTCGAACGTGATGAACCGACCGGGCGGACGCCGGTCAGCGGCGAAAGCTGCTGCCTTCCCGGTCACTTCTTCTTGGCGGCCGGACGCCGCGTCGTCTTCGCCTTCGGCTTCGCCGGACCCTTCGCTCGCTTGTCGGCGAGGAGCTGCACCGCACGGTCGAAATCGACCGCCTCGACCTCCTCGCCCCGTGGGATGGTCGCGTTCGTCTCGCCGTCGGTGACGTACGGGCCGAAACGGCCGTCTTTCACCGTGATCGCCTTGCCGCTGGCCGGGTCCGGCGCCTCGAACTCCTTGAGCGCGCTGGAGGCACGCCGCGCCCCGTACTTCGGCTGCGCGAACAGCTCGAGCGCACCGGGCAGGTCGATGGCGAAGATCGCGTCCTCGCTCGGCAGTGTCCGGGTGTCCGTTCCCTTCTTCAGGTAGGGACCGTAGCGGCCGTTGGCCGCGAGGATCTCGTCGCCCGACTCGGGGTCGGCGCCGACCACGCGCGGCAGGCTGAGCAGCTGCAGCGCCGTGTCGAGGTCGATGGACTGCGGGTCCATGGACTTGAAGAGCGAGGCGGTGCGTTCCTTCGGCGCCGCGGCCTTCTTCGTCGTCTTCTTCGCCGGCGTCTTCTTCGCCGGGGCCGCCTTCGCCGGGGCATCCGCCGCCGCGGTGTCGACCGTGGCGGGCGCCGTCTCGAGCACCTCGCCCGTCGCCTCGTCGACGACGGGATCGGGCTCGGGGGTGCGCTCGGTGACGTACGGCCCGAAGCGACCGTCCTTCGCGAGCACCTCCTTGCCCGTCTCGGGGTTCAGGCCGATGACGCGATCGCCGATCACGGGGGCGTCGATGAGCTCCTGCGCCTTCGCGGCGGTCAGCTCGTCCGGGGCGAGGTCCTCGGGGACGTTCACGCGGCGCGGCTGGTCCGGGTCCTCCCCCGGGGTCTCGATGTACGGGCCGTACTTGCCGATCCGGAGGGTCAACCCCGGCGCGAGCACGACGGAGTTGATCTCGCGCGCGTCAATCTCGCCGAGGTTGTCGATGACCTTCCGGAGGCCACGCTGTTGCTCGTTGCCGAAGTAGAACCCGTTGAGCCAGTCGACCCGGTCGGCGTCCCCGTCGGCGATGCGGTCGAGGTCGTTCTCCATGCCTGCGGTGAAGTCGTACTCGACGAGGTCGTGGAAGTACTCCTCGAGCAACCGGACCACGCTGAACGCGATCCAATTCGGCACGAGCGCCGTGCCCCGCGGGGTCACGTAGCCGCGGTCGACGATCGTCGAGATGATCGCCGCGTACGTGGAGGGGCGGCCGATGCCGAGCTCCTCGAGCGCCTTGACCAGGCTCGCCTCGGTGTAGCGCGGCGGTGCCGAGGTGTCATGTCCCTTCGCTTCGATGTCGGAGACGCCGAGGTGGTCGCGCTCCGCCATCTGGGGCAGCGTCGTGTCGGCGCTGTCGGCGCGCTCGTGACGCTCCTCGTCCCGTCCCTCCTCATAGGCGTTGAGGAACCCACGGAAGGTGATGACGGTGCCGGAGGCAGTGAACTCGGCGTCGGTCCCCGAAGCGGTCACTGCGAGTCCCTCGATCGGCTCCGGAGCCGTGATGCCGATGACGACCGACGCGGTGGACCCCTTCGCATCCGCCATCTGGGAGGCGACGGTGCGCTTCCAGATGAGGTCGTACAGCTTCCAGTCGTTGCCGCGGAGCACGCCCTCCATCTGCGAGGGGGTCCTGAAGGTGTCGCCGGCGGGCCGGATCGCCTCGTGCGCCTCCTGCGCGTTCTTGCTCTTGCCGGCGTAGCTGCGCGGCTTGTCGGGCACCGTCTCCGAGCCGTAGAGCTCGGCGGCCTGCTTCCGGGCGGCGGTGATCGCCTGCTGCGACAGCGACGCGGAATCGGTCCGCATGTAGGTGATGTGGCCGTTCTCGTACAGCGACTGCGCCACGCTCATCGTCTGCCGAGCCGAGAAGCGCAGCTTGCGCGCGGCCTCCTGCTGCAGCGTCGAGGTCGTGAAGGGTGCAGCGGGACGGCGTGTGTACGGCTTCGACTCCACGCTGCGCACGACGGCGTCATCAGCGCGCCGGAGCGCGGCTGACAGGGCCTGGGCCGTCGACTCGTCGAGGCGGACGGCGTCGTTCTTCGACTGCCCTCGATCGTCGAAGTCCCGGCCGGACGCGACACGGGTCCCGCCGAGGCGCGCGAGCCGAGCCGAGAACGTCGCTCCGGTCTCCGGTTTGGCAAACGTCGCCGTCAGATCCCAGTAGTTCACCGTGACGAAGGCGAGGCGTTCGCGCTCCCGGTCGACGACGAGCCGTGTGGCCGCGGACTGGACACGGCCGGCGGAGAGCCCGGGGCCGATCTTCCGCCACAGCACCGGGGAGACCTCGTAGCCGTACAGCCGGTCGAGGATCCGCCGCGTCTCCTGCGCGTCCACGAGCGCCGTGTCGAGGTCGCGAGTGGCCTCCTTCGCACGCTGGATGGCCTCCTTCGTGATCTCGTGGAAGACCATCCGATGCACGGGGACCTTCGGCTTGAGCACCTCGAGCAGGTGCCACGCGATGGCCTCTCCCTCGCGGTCCTCATCTGTCGCGAGGAAGAGCTCGTCGGCGCCCTTGAGGGCCCGCTTCAACTCGGCGACGGTCTTCTTCTTGCCGTCTGACACGACGTAGTAGGGCTCGAAGCCGTTGTCGACGTCGACCGAGAACTTGCCGAGCGAGCCCTTCTTGAGCTCAGCGGGCAGGTTCTTCGGCTCGACGAGGTCACGGATGTGGCCGACGGAGGCCTGGACCTCATACCCGTCGCCGAGGTATTGCGCGATCGTCTTCGCCTTCGCGGGGCTCTCGACGATCACGAGCTTCTTCGTGCCTGGCACGTGACTCCTTGATCGATGGTGCAGATCGGCCGCCGCGCGCAGAGTGCGCTCGTCACGACCGTGGAGGCCGACGAGTGGCGGTCCGACAGGCACACCATACACACACGATGTCCGAGCGCTCCTCCATCCGCGGCACTCCTATATACAGCGGACGTGCGGTCCGGTCCCGCTCGCGCTGTCGCCCCGACCGGTACGACTCCGGATCGCGAGCTCCCGCGGACCAGGACCTCCGCATCGGTGACCGTGCATTCGTCGAGGGTGATGCCGGATCGAGCGAGCACCGTCGCGGCGACCGAGCACGGCGGTCCCGGCACGAGACCGACAACGGCGGCAGCGCCGGCGACCGCGGCCGAGTCGGCAGCGGTGGCGGCGCGGATCAGGTCGACCTGGAGCCGAACCGCGGCGGCGATCCCGGTCAGGAGCACGAGGAGCGCCGCAGCGAGCGCGACGACGACGACCGAGGCGCTGCCGCCCTCCCCCGCACGCACGTTCATCGGCCGCTCTCCAGCGCGCACCCGACGGCGGCGACATCGACGTTCGGCAGTACTCCGACGCGCACCGGACGGACCGCGCGGACGCACACCGTGCCGCCCGTATGCACGACCGTCGTGCGTGCCGACGGCAGGAGGGCATGTTCCGCCTCGGCCGCCGCGTCGGCATCATCTCGCCCGAGCGCCCGTGCGACCGCCGCGACGCCGACCTGGAGACGGACCTGTACGCCGGCCGCGGCGACCGCCCCGACCGCCAGCCCGACGGCGACCACGAAGACGGGCAGCACCACGGCGAACTCCACCGTGGCGGAACCGCTGTCGGCGGAGCGGCAAGCACCCTCCGAGCCGACGGGATGAGCGCCGACGGGACGAGGCCCGCTCACAGCGACAGCGCTCCGCGGACGAGCCCGACGAGCAGCGCCTGCACTTCCCCCGATTTCATCACCGCGACGAGCACTCCGGCGAAGGCCACCGCTGCGAGCATGACCACCGCGTACTCCGCCGTCGCCGATCCTCGTTCGCCAGCGCCGTCGTCACCGTTGTCGAGCTGCTCCTGCATCGTTCCCCCTTTTTCTGGTGGCCATGTCCTCCTGGCCGTCCGACTGCTGTGCTCACGATCCTGCCGTCCCGGATCCCGGCGCCCGGGTTCGCTCCGCTGGCCTGTGGATGCTCACCGCAGGCCAGCGACGGTGGAGGACAGGATTCCGGCGATGACGGGGACGACCCCGACCAGGACGAACGCCGGCAGCACACACAGCCCGAGTGGCAGGACGAGCCGGGCCCCGAGTCGCTCCGCCGCCACGAGCCGGGCGGCTGCGGTGTCCCGGCGCACATCGTCGGCGCGGGCACGGAGCAGCTCGACGGCAGGCACGCCCGCGGCGTCGGCGAGCGCCAGCACCTCTTGGACCGCGTGGCGTTCCTCCTCGGGCGCACGCAGGTCGATCGGGATCGCTCGGTCCTCCTGGCCCAACTCGTCTGCGACCACCGCTGCGGCCGTGCCACGAGACGCACCGCCGGAGAGCGCCACCGCCCAGATCTCGAGGAACATCCCGGGGATGCCCGCGACGGGCGTCGCCCGTCGGACCAGCGCGGACGTCCACGCGCGCGCGAGCGCCACGAGCATCCCGGCGCCGAGGAGACACGCCCACCCGACCGGGGTCGCCAGCAGGAACCGCATCGCCTGATCCCCCCAGAGCAGTCCGAACAGCACCCCGACCAGCGGCAGTGCGAGCACGATCCGTCCGCTCGTCGTGGGCCCGGCGAGCGCCACCGCCACCGCGCGGTGGCCGTCCGCGCTCTGACGCAGCGCGGTGGCCACGGCTCCGAGTGTGGCGGCTGCGGGAGCGCCGATGCGATCCGCGACAGCCCAGGCGACGCCCACCTGGCGCCATGCGTCCGCCGCTCGTGGATCGACCCCGCTTGTTGCCACCGACCGAAGCGCAGCGCCGACCGGTACGCCATCGCGACACGCGTGTTCCACGGCGAGGAGGGACGGATCGCGGGCCGCGACGAGCGACCAGGCGCGACGAGAGGGCAGACCGGCGCGGATCAGCACCGCGACGAGGTCGAGCGTCCGCGCGATGGCGATGTCGGGTCCGCTGTCAGCGCCCGGGGGGTGGCGGGGTGGCATCGATCACCTCCAGCCGGTCCCGTGCGCCGAGCGCAAGGCGCCCGACTGCTTCGAGTCGGCGCACGCCTCCGACCCGGGCGACGTGCCAGACCACGTCGAACGCGCTCACCGCCTGCCTGGCGAGTGCGACGGGGTCGAGCCCGGCGAGCGCGCCGAGCGCCTCGAGCCGGGCGGGCACGTCCGCGATCCCGTTCGCGTGCACCGTTCCGGCGCCGCCCGCATGCCCGGTGTTGAGCGCGGTCATGAGCTCGCGGATCTCGACCCCGCGGCACTCTCCCACGACGATGCGGTCCGGACGCATCCGCAGGGACTCCCGCACGAGTCGATCGAGTCCGATCGCTCCCGCGCCCTCCGCGTTCGCCTGACGGGCCTCCAGCCCGATCACGTGGGGATGGTCGACGCGGAGCTCGGCGACGTCCTCGACCAGGACGATCCGCTCGCCGTGCTGGACGAGCGCGAGGACGGCGCCGAGGAGGGTCGTCTTGCCGCTCCCGGTGGCCCCGCTGACCAGGACGTTCCGCCGCTCCTGGACGGCGGCGGCGACGACGTGCCGCGGGACCCGCTCGAAGAACCCCTGCTCGGCGAGCCGGTCGAGGTCGAGCCGCCGGGTGCCGGGCAGTCGCACCGAGATCGCGGTGCCACTGGTCGACAGCGGTGACAGCACGACGTGCACGCGGATGCCGGCACCGTGGTGCACGTCCGCACACGGGGTCGTCTCGTCCACGTGTCGGCCGCCGAGTGCCACGAGGCGCCCGGCCAGCTCTCGCGTGCGCTCCTCGCTGAGCACCATGTCGTCCACCCGGTGGAGCCGATCGCCGGTGTCGATCCAGACTCCGCGGCCTCCGATCACGAGCACGTCGGTCACGGCCGGATCGACGACGAGCGGATACAGCTCCTCGAACTCGATGAGGCTCGTGCCGTCGCGGTCCCGGCGGGCACCGCGCATGCGGGTCTGATGCGCCCTGTCCTCGGCGCGGCGACGGAGATCGGGCACGAACGGCGGTGCCTCGAGCCGGTGTCTCTGCATGCGACGACGGTAGAACCACGACCGCGGATGAGACCACGGGTTCCTTCCCCCTGTGGACCAACGTCGCGACCCGCAGCCGTGTGCAGGAAGAGCGTTGCCCGCGAGCGACAAGCACGGTGCCGACGGACCCGGAAGCACGGTGCCGACGGACCCGGAAACACGGTGCCGATCGACCCGGAAACACGGTGCCGATGGACCCGGAAACGAAAAGGGGCGGCACCTGTTGGGGGGAACGGGTGCCGCCAGACAGCGGAGGATTGGGGGGAATCCGGTCCACTGCCGCCGGAAACGAGTCCAGCACGAACGAGTGTACCCGATCCAGGGGCGTCGCAGCCGCCCGCGCCACGCGGTACGCTCCGGGAGGAGTCGCACGGCCTCGCTCCGGACTCCGCCGACCAGTCGCAATGAGGCGAAAGGACGCTGATGACCGCTGTCACCGATGCACGACCCAGCCCGGAGGACCGTTCCGGGCACACCGAACCGCTCCCGCCGTCGGCGGCCTCTGACGCGACGTCGAACGCCCGCGGCGACCTGCACGCCGTCGCGGCGGACGACCGGCTCGGCTTCTGGGCCGGCCAGGCCAGGAGCCTGCTCGAATGGCGCACCCCGTTCACCCGGACGCTCGACTTCTCGAACGCCCCGTTCGCCACGTGGTTCGAGGACGGCAGCCTCAACGTCGCCGAGAACTGCCTCGACCGCCACGTCCGGGCGGGGAACGGCGACCGCGTCGCGATCCACTGGGAGGGCGAGCCCGGCGACCGGCGCACGATCACCTACGCGGAGCTGACCACGGACGTCCAGCGCGCGGCGAACATGCTGCAGGACCTCGGCGTCGGCGCGGGTGACCGAGTCGTGGTCTACATGCCGCTCGTGCCGGAGGCGGTCGTCACGATGCTCGCGGTCGCACGCATCGGCGCGGTCCACTCTGTCGTCTTCGGCGGCTTCAGTGCCGAGAGCCTGCGCACCCGCATCGAGGACGCCGCCGCCAAGGTCGTCGTGACCGCGGACGGTGGATGGCGAAAGGGGGCAGTGTCTCCCCTCAAGCCGGCGGTGGACGAGGCGCTGACCGGCGAGGGCACCGCGAGCGTCGAGCACGTCGTCGTGGTCCGACGCGGCGGGAACGCTGTCGCTTGGGACGACACGCGGGATCTCTGGTGGCACGACGCCATGGCCGCAGCGGAGCCTGACCACGAGGCGCAGGCGTTCCCGGCGGAGCAGCCCCTTTTCATCCTCTACACGTCGGGCACCACCGGGCGCCCCAAGGGCATCGTTCACACCTCGGGTGGATATCTGACGCAGGCCGCGTCCACGCACCGCACGGTGTTCGACACGCACCCCGACCAGGACGTGTACTGGTGCACCGCGGACATCGGCTGGATCACCGGGCACACGTATGTCGTCTACGGGCCGCTCGCGAACGGCGTGACCCAGGTGCTCTACGAGGGCACCCCGGACGAGCCGGAGCCGGGCCGCTGGTGGGATCTCGTCGACCGGTACGGCGTGACCATCCTCTACACGGCGCCGACGGCGGTGCGTGCGGCCATGAAGGCGGGCCGCGCGATCCCGGACGCTCGCGACCTGCGCACCCTGCGCCTCCTGGGATCCGTCGGCGAGCCGATCAACCCCGAGGCGTGGCACTGGTTCCGTCAGGTGATCGGCCATGACCGCACCCCGGTCGTCGACACCTGGTGGCAGACCGAGACCGGCGCCATCATGATCTCCGCCCTGCCGGGCGTCACGCAGCTCAAACCGGGTGCAGCGCAGGCGCCGTTCCCAGGGATCGTCGCGGAGGTCGTGGACGAGGAGGGCACGCCCGTCGCCCGCGGCGGGTCCGGCTACCTGACGATCGCCGAGCCCTGGCCTGGCATGGCCCGCGGAATCTGGAACGATCCCGATCGGTTCGTCGAGACGTACTGGTCGCGGTTCCCCGGCCGGTACTTCGCGGGCGACGGCGCCCACGTCGACGGCGAGGGCGATATCTGGCTGCTCGGGCGTGTCGACGACGTCATGAACGTGTCCGGCCATCGGCTCTCCACGGCGGAGATCGAATCCGCACTCGTGGAACACGAGGCCGTGGCCGAGGCCGCGGTGGTCGGTGCCGCCGACCCGACGACCGGCCAGGGCATCGTCGCGTTCGTCATCCTCACGGCGGCGGCGGCAGCGGACGGCATCGATCGGGAGGCGATGAGCGCGGCCCTGCGCGCCTTCGTCAGCAGCCGCATCGGCGCGATCGCGCGGCCGCGACAGGTCGTCATCGTCCCGGAGCTGCCGAAGACGCGGTCCGGCAAGATCATGCGTCGTCTGCTCCGTGACGCCGCGGAGGGCCGTGGCATCGGTGACACCACGACCCTCGCCGACGCCGGGGTCATGCAGACGATCGCCGACCTGCTCTGACGGCGTCGTCCGGCGGACACTCCCGTCGCTCGGCGCACTCGGCGTCGTCAGGCGAACTCGAGGATCAACTCCACCTCGACGGGAGCGTCGAGCGGGAGCGCCGCGACGCCGACCGCGCTGCGCGCGTGCACGCCTGCGTCGCCGAGGACCGCGCCCAGGAGCTCGGAGGCGCCGTTCACGACGCCGGGCTGCCCGGTGAACGACGGGTCGGAGGCCACGAATCCGGTTACCTTGACCAGGCGGACCACACGGTCGAGCGAACCGAGCACGGACTGCGCTGCCGCGAGCGCGTTGAGCGCGCACTGCTTCGCCTGCTCCGCGGCGACCTCCGAGCCGACCTCCGCCCCGACCTTGCCCGTGACCGGGAGCACACCGTCGACGAACGGCAGCTGCCCGGACGTGAACACGTGGGCGCCCGAGATCACCGCCGGGACGTACGCCGCGACGGGTGCGGCGACCTCGGGGATGACGAGGCCGAGCTCGGCGAGCCGCCCTGCGACGACGCCCTGGCCGGTTGCGCTCATGCCGCGGCTTTCTGGCGCTTCAGGTAGGCGACGAGCCCGCCCCCCGGGCCCTGCACGACCTGAACGAGTTCCCATCCGTCGTCCCCGAAGTTGTTGAGGATGGCGGTGGTGTTGTGGACGATGAGCGGAGTGGTGAGGTACTCCCAGCGAGGCATGCGGCTCCTTGTCAGCTGGATTGTCCAGGGGATCATTTAGGCTGCATCCTATGTCTGCCCAGAAGTCCGCCTCGCGGGCGAAGCCCGTCACGGCCGCCGGCGCTTTCCTCGGCTTCGTCGGTTTCAGTGCCCTCGCCGGTCTCCTCGTGACCATCGGGGTGACCCCGGCGATCGCGGTCGCCGGCGTCACGACGACATCGACGATCGGCGTGTTCGAGTCGCTGCCGGAGTACATCGAGATCGGTGACCTTCCCCAGCGCAACGAGCTCTACGCCTACCAGGACGGACAGCCCGTGCAGTTCGCGACGGTCTACGACCAGAACCGCCAGGAACTGACGTTCGACCAGATCTCCCCGATGCTCAAGGACGCGGCTGTCGACGGTGAGGATCGTCGCTTCTGGGAGCACGGCGGCGTGGACATCCCGTCCCTGATCCGAGCCGGCGTGGGGAGCATCGCCGGTGGCAGTCTCGGCGACTCGGGCGGCGCCTCCACCCTGACGATGCAGCTCGTGCGCAACATCAAGATGCAGCAGGCGCTCGAGCTGAACACGCCGGCAGAGCGGGAGGCTGCGTACAACGCCGCGGTCGAGCAGACGATCCCTCGCAAGCTTGAGGAGATGAAGCTCGCGATCGGCCTCGCGAAGAAGTACACCAAGAAACAAATCCTGACCGCGTACCTCAACATCGCGTTCTTCGGCGACAACACGTACGGCGTGCAGGCCGCCGCGCAGCACTACTACGGCAAGGACGCCACGGACCTCGACCCGCAGGAGGCCGCGTCGATCCTCGCGATCGTGCAGTCGCCGAACACGCGCAACCTGTCCGACGCCAAGTACTACGAGGCGAACAAGGGCCGCCGGGACGTCATCCTGAACGCGATGTACACGCAGAAGCACATCACGAAAGAGCAGCTCGATGCAGCCCTCGCGTCGAACCCTGCGGACTATGTGCACCTGACGCCGTCCGCGCAGGGGTGTCAGGCGGCAACCGGCGTCGGATCGCAGTTCTTCTGCGACTACGCGGTGAAGGTCGTGAAAGAGATGGACCAGCTCGGCGGGACGGAGAAGCAGCGTGCCGCCGCATGGCGCACGGGCGGCTACAAGATCCAGACCACGCTCGACCTCGACCTCAACGCGGCGCAGAAGGCGATTCTGAACAAGTACGACCCGAACACGGAGACCCGGATCGCGCTCGGTGCTACCGCGGACAGCCTCGAGACCTCCACAGGGCGCATCCTGACGATGGCGCAGAACAAGGATTACGACCAGTCCCAACAGTCGCCGCCGACAGCGACGAGTATCAACTACAGCACCGACTACAAGTACGGCGGATCCGCCGGGTTCCAGACCGGCTCGACGTACAAGCTGTTCACGCTGCTCGACTGGCTCGAGAACGGCCATGGGCTGTACGACGTGGTGAACGGGACCCCGCACAACACCTACACGTGGGAGCGCTGCGGCGAGACCTACACGGGCCTGTGGGCGCCGAAGAACGACACCACCAGTGAACGCGGCAACTACACCGTGATCAACGCGACCGCTGCGTCCATCAACGCCGCATACGCGTCGATGGGCGCCAAGCTCGACCTCTGCGACATCCGCGACAACGCGACGAAGCTCGGGGTGCACGTGGCCAAGGGCGACGAGGAGCTCAACTCCTACCCGTCGTCCATCCTCGGCACGAACACCATCGCGCCGCTGACCATGGCGGCCGCATACGCCACCGTCGCGAACAACGGCGTCTACTGCAAGCCGATCGCGATCGACGACATCACCGACGCGAACGGCAAGTCGCTGGGCGGTCAGACGAAGGAGTGCTCGCAGGTCATCGATGCCAACGTCGCGCAGACGGCCGTCGTGGCCCTGAAGCGCACCGTTAGCAGCGGGACCGCCGTGGGTGCGCAAACGGCAGACGGCATGCAGCTGATCGGCAAGACGGGCACCACGGACGACGCCGACCAGATCTGGCTCGTCGGCTCCTCCTCGCGCGTGACGACGGCGTACTGGCAGGGCAACACCGATGGCCAGAAGCTCAACCTGCGGCACTACTCGAACGGGTACGGCACGTACGCGGGCCTCCGCGCGAGCGTCTGGAAGCAACTGCAGACGCCGCTGAACGCGCAGTACCCCGCCGGTGCCTTCACCGCCCCGACCTCGTCGACCAGCACGGGGACCAGCGTGGCGGTGCCGAGTCTCGCCGGCCAGACGCCGACGCAGGCGCAGGCGGCGCTGGCGGCACTGGGCTTGAACTACGTCAACGGCGGCAGCCAGGCCTCGACCCAGGCGCAGGGCACGGTGGCGTCGTCGACTCCGGCGAGCGGATCCCTGGTCTCGAGGCGGTCCAGCGTGACCGTGTACACCAGCGACGGGTCTCAGGCCGCGATCCCGGACGTCTCGGGCGAGACCACCACGGCGGCCGCCAAGGACCTCAACGATCAGGGGTTCTCGAGCGTGACGATCGGCAGCGCATTCCAGAAGGGGACGAAGAGCCAGCGATGCAAGGTCGTGTCGACGTCGCCGTCGGCCGGCACAGCTGCGGGGAAAGACGACCCCATCGTGCTGAACCTATATGGGACGCAGGACGGCGAGGACCCGGGGAACTGCTCGTGAGCCAGGCGCGCGGCGGCGGCCCGTTCGGCGTCGTCGCGGCCGGCGCGATCCTCGGCGCGGGGGTCACGGCCTGGGGCGCCGTCGTCGAGCGGCGGCGGTTCTCGATCCGATGGGAGACCGTGCCGGTGCTGCCGCCGGGATCCCGCGACCTCGTGGTGCTCCACCTGTCGGACATCCATATGGCGCCATGGCAGTCGGACAAGCAGCAGTGGCTCCGGGACCTCAGCCTTGTGGAACCGGACTTCATCGTCAACACCGGCGACAACCTCGGACACGCCACGGCGAACGCGGCTGTGGAGTACGCGCTCGAGCCGTTCCGCGGTATCCCGGGCGCCTTCGTCAACGGGTCGAACGACCACTTCGGTCCGGCACCACGCAACCCGTTCCGGTACTTCACCGGCCCGAGCCGGCACTCCCCCGGAGACGACCCCGTCGAGCTCGATGTCGACCGGCAGACCACGTTCTTCGAGTCCCTCGGTTGGCTCGATCTCAACAACGCCGCCCGCGCGATCGAGGTGAAAGGGTCCCGGCTCGAGCTGTTCGGCACCGCGGACGCGCACCGCGGCTGGGACCGCCTCGACCTCCTACCGAACCTGGTCGACGAGCTCCGCGAGTCGGTGCCGTGGCCGGACGAGCCGGGCCCGGACCCGGTCACCATCGGAGTGACGCACGCGCCCTATCGGCGCGTCCTGAACTCCTTCGTGACCCAGGGAGCGGACGTCATCTTCGCCGGGCACACCCATGGCGGCCAGGTCGCGGTACCGGGGGTCGGCGCGCTCGTGACGAACAGCGACCTCCCCCGCGCCTATGCGAGCGGTCTGCATCGGTGGCAGAACCGCACCCACTGGTCGTGGCTCAACGTCTCGGCCGGCATCGGCACCTCGATCTACGCGCCCGTCCGGTTCGCGGTGCGGCCGGAGGCCGTCGTCGTCACCCTGACCGCGCGCGTCTGACCCCGGCTGCACGACGCGCCCGGGAGACGCGCTCGTGGTCCCCAGGAGCCGCGAACATCGGGTAGACTTTCCTGGTTGCTCCGGTTCGGAGCGACCACACCGCGGGGTGTGGCGCAGCTTGGTAGCGCGCCTCGTTCGGGACGAGGAGGTCGCAGGTTCAAATCCTGTCACCCCGACCGCGGAACTCAGAGGGAGAACGAAGGGCCCGGCTCATGCGAGCCGGGCCCTTCGTCGTCTGCGCACTCCGTCTCCGGGACTCCGACTCCTTGCTCCGCGTCTACGCGACCGGCGCCGAGGTCGAGCGTGTGATGCGGCCCTCCTGATGGAGCTGCATGACCGTCTGGAGCGCCTGGTGCCGGTACTGCGCCTGCGCGGCACCAGGCGCGATGATCAGGCCGTCGGCCTTCGTCGTGTCCAGCAGGGAGCTCAGCTTCGCTGCGACGTCGGCTGCGGATCCGTACGCCTGTCGGGCCATCCGCGCTGCGATGAACCGACGTTCCAGGTCGTTGAACTCGTAGGCGCGCGCCTCCTCCATCGACACCGGCTCGGGCTTGCTGCCGGTCCGCATCCGGATGAAGGAGATCATGCCGGGCGCGGACTGATCCGCGACGACCTCCGGGTCCTCGTCGGTGACCACCTGGACGCCGATCATGGCGTGCGGCTCGGCGCGGAACCGGGACGGCCGGAATGACGACCGGTACAAGTCGAGCGCCGCCTCGGTGTTGTCGGAGGCGAAATGGTGCGCGAACGCGAACGAGACGCCGAGCACGCCGGCCACCTGCGCGCTGTAGCCGGACGAGCCGAGCAGCCAGAACTCCGGCGTGTCACCGTACCCGGGCACCGCCTGAATACGCGCAAGGGGGTTCGACGGTTCCATTCCGGTGAAGAAGCCGATGAGATCCGACAGCCGGTCCGGGAAGTCGTCGACGTCGAGACGGTCCGTCCGGCGCAGCGCCATCGCCGTCGCCCCGTCCGTCCCCGGCGCCCGGCCCAGGCCCAGGTCGACCCGGTCGCCGTACAGGGCCCGCAGCGTGCCGAACTGCTCCGCGATGACGAGCGGCGCATGGTTCGGGAGCATGACACCGCCGCTGCCGATCCGGATCGTCGATGTCGCCGCCCCCACCGCGGACAGCAGGACCGCCGGCGCGGAGGACGTGATGCCCGGCATCCCGTGATGCTCCGCGACCCAGAACCGCTCGTAGCCGAGGCGCTCGGCGAGCCTCGCGGTCTCGACGCTGCCGCGCAGGGCATCCCCGTTGGACTGCCCGTACTCGCGGGTCGCCAGATCGAGGACGGACAGGTGCACGGCGGTATCGGTGTCGGTCATACCGACGGCAACGACGACGAGCGGCGCAGGATTCCCGCCGCGGAGAGTGTCAGCGCGGCAGGCTCCCGTCAAGCACCCCGTCCGACTCGGTGAGGTAGCAGGTGGCGCAGAGCGACTCGTACGTGACGTCCGCCCCGTCGATCGCCACCTGTGAGCCGTCGAACACGAACGCGCCGTCGACCTTGCGCGCGTTGAACACCGCTTTCCGGCCGCACCGGCAGATGGTCTTCAGCTCCTCGAGCGAGTGCGCCACCTCCAGGAGCCGACGGCTCCCAGGAAACGCCTCCGTCCGGAAGTCGGTGCGGATCCCGTACGCCAGGACCGGGATCCCGTCGAGCACCGCGATCCGCAGCAGGTCGTCGACCTGGGCCGGTGTCAGAAACTGGGCCTCGTCGACGAGCACGCAGCTCAGCGCGCGGTTCATCCCGTCGAGATCGCCCGAGGACGGGTCGTGGGCAGCCGCCGTCCGCACATGGGCACGGACGTCGTCAGCAGGACCGACGACCAGGTCGACGGGTCGGGTGACCCCGAGCCGGGAGACGATCGCCGCGTCTCCCTTCGTGTCCACCGACGGCTTTGCCAGCAGCACCCGCTGCCCGCGCTCCTCGTAGTTGAACGCGGCCTGCAGCAGCGCGGTGCTCTTGCCGCTGTTCATCGCCCCGTACCGGAAGTAGAGCTTCGCCACTACTGGAGGTACCCGTCCTCGGCAGCACGACGGATCAGGTCGGACTTCTTCGATGCGGGGCGCCCCACCTTGCCGTACTTCTCCCGCACGCGGCGGAGGTACGTCTTCGCTGTCTCGTACTGCACATTCATTTGCGCCGCGACCTCATTGGTCGAGAATCCGGAGACGTAGAGGCGGAGCGCCTCCTCCTCGCCATGGCTGAGCTTGGGACGCTGGTGCCCGGCCGCACCGGTGGGAAGCGGCCGCCATTCACGCTGCGGCGTCGCCTCCCGCGCGACCCCCATGACCTCCCGCGCGACGTCCATGACCTCCCGCATCGGCAGCGACTTCGACAGGAATGCGGCGGCGCCCGCGCGCACCGCACGCTCACGCGAGTCCCGGGTGTCGACGCTGGACAGGACGATCACCTTCGCGCCGGCCGCCCGGCAGGTGCGCACTCGCGCCTCGATGGAGACCGGTTCCTTGAGCTGGAAATCGAGGAAGACGAGATCCGTCGGGAAACTGTCGCTGTGCACCATCTCCAGCCACGTGTGGGCGGTGAGCGCCAGGTCGAAATCGTAGGCGTTGACCGCGATCCAGCTCGACAGGCTGTCCAGGAGGACCTCGTGGTCGTCGAGGATCGCAAGCCGGACGCGCCGCGGCCCCTGCGCGGGCTGGTGCTGCTGACCGGGCTGCTGACCGCGTCCCGCGGCTCCCCCCGTACCCGCTGCGGAGCGTGAAACCGGGTCACTCTCAGCAGGCCGCTGGGGTCCGCCGCTGGTCAGCCTGTTCGAGTCAGTGCTGGTCATATGAGAACCTTAGTGCGAGGGCGGACGGTCGGATCTCGACCGCCAAATCGGGAAACGTGACACGAAGCACCGCCAGGTACGCGTCGAATGCCCGGTGGATCCCGATGTCCGAATCCGCCACCGGCGCCGAGACCGTCAGGCAGACGCGGTCACGCGACGTCGGTCCGCGGCCGGTGCCCCAGCGTGACGGCGCGAGCCGCTCCACCGTGATCCGCACTCCGGCCGGGTCCACCGTGGAGGCGCGCAGCAGGGCGCGGAGGAACGTCCGGACCACGGTTCGCTGGTCCACGTCCATGCTCTGGATGAGCGCCTCCTCGTCGGCGACCGTCGCAGCCGCCGCCCCCTCCGCGAGAAGCGCCTGCTGGAGCCAGGTGCGATCCGCGTCGGCGACCATGACGCGGCGGATCCCGTCGGCGATCGTCCGCGCCCGCTCCCGATCGGCGTCCGTGATGACATCCTGCGTGCGCAGTTCCGCGAAGAACGGCGCGACGTCGCGCGTGAGGATCGTGGCGCGATCCTGCTGAACGCTGCGGGCGATGCCATCCCGCTCCGCACGCTCCACGGAGTATGAGCCGGCGCGGATCTGCACCCGCTCGGCGAGTGCGGTGAACGTGGCGGCGAACACCGCCCCGGCGACGGTGAGCACCACGGCGGGAGTGGCGGCGAGGAGCGCGGCGACGGGGGCGGCGACCGCGGCAGGGTGCGCTGCTCCGGCGATACCCCAGCACGCGGCGTTCACCGCGGCGACGACCGTTCCGCCGACGACGATGTCGGGCCAGGGTCGGTACGGTGCGGTCACCAGCACACCCACCGCGCTGACCACCGCCATGAAGTCGTTCACCACGTTCAGGTCCGGCCCCCACTGCGCCGCGACGCTCGTGATCGTGGCGAGTGCGAGGAGCACGATGTGCACGGCGAAGAGCCCCCGGGCGAACGGCGCCCGGAACGGGCCGGTCCCGGCGGCGACCACGGTGACCGCGGCTGCCACCAGGAGCACGGTCAAGGCGCTGAGCGTTGGGCTGCCCGGCACATCCCGTGAGAACAACGACACCGCGGTGGCCCACGCGATGGACGCGATCCCGATCACCAGTGCGAGTGGACGCGAGCCGAAGGCGCCGAGCGGGTCGTACTGCTGCGCGGTCCGCGCGGGTGAACGGGTCACGGTGTGGACTCCACGAGCCCGCCTTCCGACCCGGAGTCTGCGGCGTGCATCGGCACCGACATCATCACGCTCGTGCCGCTGCCCGGCGAGGACCAGATCTGGACCTCGCCGCCCACCCGGTCGATGCGCTGCCGTACGGAGTTCTTGAGCCCGAGTCGGTCCGCGCCGGTCTCCCGCTCGTCGAAGCCCTTGCCATCGTCGATCACCATGACGGTGCACATGCGCCCGTCCTCGAAAACGCTGACCTCAGCGTGATCGGTGCCCGCGTGCTTGCGCACGTTCGTCAGGCACTGCGCGACCGCGCGGCTGAGGGCGGTGAGGATGCCGGGCTCGAGGCGGTTCGTGGTGTCCACGTCGCCGGTCACGTCCACGCTGAGGCCGGCTCCGCGGCACTCCTCGACGATCCGCTCCAGGTCGTTCCGCTCCGCGTCGTTCCGCTCCGTCGCCCCGGGCTCGCCAGCCGTGGCGGACCTGCCCGGATGCGCCGACAGCCACTCCCGCCCGACGAGCATGCTGAAATCGTCCTCGACGGTCCGGGCGAGGTGCGCATCGATGGGCCCGGCGGGTGCGAGCGCGATCGCGTTGAGGTGATTCAACACCGTGTCGTGCAGGATGGCTGCCGCTTCGAGCTCGGCTCCCTGCCGATAGGCGGAGACGTGCTCCTCGCGCGCGGATCGCAGCAGCTCCGACTGCACGCGTCGGAGACGGGACGTGACTCGTGCTCCGATGCCCACGATCCCGATGACGAGCAGGAGCGCCACCCACGCGAGGACGGCGATCCGGTAGTCGCCGCCGACGCTCATGGTGCCGACCAGGGTGCCGCAGCGTCCGACGAGGAATCCGAGCGCCGACCACGCGATGACCCGCGAGGGTCGTACGCCGGCGCCCCCGACGAGGATCAACGGGATGGTGACGAGCGACACGAGCGAGGTCGCCAGGTCGGGAATGTGACCGAGCTCCCGCTCCACGACGGCGCCGAACCACACCGAGCACCCTCCACCGGCCAGGAGGAACGCCGCGGCCGAGCGCCAGGTCGCGAACCGTGCGTGCACGACCATCATCGTCACCATGGGCACGAGGGCGAGCAGCGCCGGTCCGGTGTGAACGGCCGGGTCGGCGGCGTGTTCGGCCACGAGCAGCGCGGCCACCAGGACGAGCGACGCGATGGCGGCACCGTGGAAGGCCCGCACCAGCGACCACGCGTTGACCTGCGGAGCGAGATGCGTAGGGATTCCGAGCACCTGTCGTCCTTCCGCGAGCGTGGGATGACTCCGCACAATTCAACCACCACATGAGCACGCGTGTACCCCGATCAATCGATCGTTTCGGGGTACGGACGGTTTCAGCGGTGACCGTCGTCGCGTGCTGTCCCCCGAACGTGCCGCGGCCCATCTCCACGCGTCGGCATGGCGCGGCTCCTGCCGTTCAGAACAGGGCCGGCTGGTCGCAGCGATCGTCTCCCCTGGCTGCCGTCGCGCCGGCGTCGCGCCCGGGCGTCGGAACTGCGGTGGCAGCACCGGAACCGACGATTGCAGGGCGCTCGCTGGATCGCCCGGGACCGGCTCGCTGCAGGTAGGACGGGCGTGCTGCGCGCGGACCGGAGGCGTCAGTCGGGGCGGGCGCCGGCGATTCCCGGAAGCCCATCGATCCGGTCGCCGGATCGACAGTGCCGAGGCCGACGCCGTGCTCGCGCAGGATCGGCCGCACCCGTTCCCCGAGCCACCGGCGGTAATCCTTCGGCGCGTAGACGTTGTCCAGGTACATCGACCGATAGCGCGGGATGAGGTCCGGGTGCGTCCGCGCGAGCCACTGCATGTACCACGCCTTCACCTCGGGCTTGAGGTACAGGGCCGAGTACATGACACTCGTCGCCCCCGCGGCGGCGGCGCGGCCGATGGCGTCCGAGAGGTGCCTGCGCGTGTCCGTGATGTACGGGAGGATCGGCATCAGGAACACGGAGCAGTCCAGCCCGGCATCCCGCACCGCCCGTACCGTCGCGAGCCGCGCGGACGTGGTCGGCGTGCCCGGCTCGACCGACTGCTGCAGGTCGTCGTCGTACACGGCGATCGACATCGCGATGTCGACCGGGACCCGTTCCGCGGCCGCGACGAGGGCCGGGATGTCCCTGCGCAGCAGCGTCCCTTTGGTCAGGATGCTGAACGGTGTCCCCGAGGATGCCAGGGCATCGATGATCCCCGGCATGAGCCGGTACCGGCCCTCGGCCCGCTGGTACGGATCGGTGTTCGTGCCGAGCGCGACCGGGTGGCGGTCCCAGCGTGCACGGCCGAGCTCGCGGGTCAGCACGTCGGCCACGTTCGTCTTCACGACGATCTGCTGGTCGAAGTCGGCGCCCGCATCGAACTCCAGGTAGGCGTGCGTGGGGCGCGCGAAGCAGTAGACGCAGGCGTGACTGCATCCACGGTACGGATTGATCGTCCAGCCCCAGGTGCCACCGTTCTTGGCACCGACACGGTTCAATGCGGATTTCGCCAGGACCTCGTGGAAGGTCACCCCCGCGAACTCCGGAGTCGTCACGCTCCGCACGAAGCCGGCATTCGAGGTTAAGCCCGGCAGCATGCCGTCACCGTCAGCACCGATCGCCTGTCCATCCCACCGCATGCCTCCATTCGAACACACGTTCGAACCGGGGTCAAGGGCGCTTCGCGAGGAGTCAGGAATCGTCGAGCGGGATCACGGCCGCCGACGATTTCGGACATCTCGGCGAACGCCCCGCTCGGGCGTCAGCGGTGCAGGTGGAGGGTGCGCGCCGTGCGCTCGATCGTCTCGTCCGCCAGCTGCGGGTCCTGGCCGAGGTGCTTGCCGTACGTGGGCACCATGGTCCGGATGGTCGCGTCCCATCGGTCCCGGTGGTCGGGGAAGCACTTCGCGAGCAGACCGAACATGATCGGGACCGCCGTGGACGCCCCGGGTGAGGCCCCGAGCAACCCGGCGATGCTGCCGTCGGCGCTGGTGACGACCTCCGTGCCGAACTGAAGGACTCCGCCCTTGTCCTTGTCCGGCTTGATGACCTGGACTCGCTGTCCGGCGGTGATCCGGTGCCAGTCCTTGGGCTTCGCGGTCGGCATGAACTCCCGCAGCGCATTGAACTTCGAGCGCTTGCTGGCCGCGAGCTGGCCGATGAGGTACCGAACCAGGTCGAGGTTGCTGAACCCGACGGACAGCATCGGGCGGATGTTGTGGAGCCGGATGGACAGGAAGAGATCGAGCAGCGACCCGTGCTTCAGGAACTTGGGACTGAACCCGGCGTACGGGCCGAACATGAGACTGGGGTGGCCGTCCACGATGCGCGTGTCCAGGTGCGGGACGGACATGGGCGGAGCGCCGACAGACGCCTTGCCGTAGACCTTCGCCGCGTGCTTCGCGACGACACCGGGGTCGTCCGACCGCAGGAACTCGCCGCTCACGGGGAATCCGCCGAAGCCGCGGATCTCGGGGATCCCGGACTTCTGCAGGAGGCGGAGCGCGCCTCCTCCTGCACCGACGAACACGAAGTCCGCGGCGACCCGCTGCACGGTCTGCCCGACCTGGCTCTTGACGGTGAGCGCCCACGAGCCGTCCTTGCGGCGGCTGATGTCCTTGATGACCCGGTTCAGCTCCAGCTCCACGCCGTCCGCCTGGAGGCCCTCGGTCAGCTGACGAGTCAGGGAGCCGAAGTCGACGTCGGAGCCGGCCGCGGAGTACGTCGCCGCGATGGGCTGGTTTTTCTTCCGTCCCGCGATGAGCGCCGGGGCCCACTTCCGGATCTGCTGCGCGTCCTCGCTGTACTCGATGCCGCGGAACAGCGGGTGATCCTTCATGGCGTCATACCGGGTGCGCATGTAGGCGACGTTCTTCTCCCCCCACACGAAGCTGATGTGCGGGGTGGGGTTGATGAACGACTCCGGCTCGGCGAGCGCGCCGGTCTCGACCAGGAAGGACCAGAACTGCCGCGACACCTGGAACTGCTCGTTCACGGTGACGGCTTTCGCGATCTCCACGCTGCCGTCCGGCAACTCCGGCGTGTAGTTGAGCTCGCAGAGCGCCGCATGCCCCGTCCCCGCGTTGTTCCACGGGTTCGACGACTCCTCAGCGATGTCGCCGAGCTGCTCGTAGATGCGGATCCGCCATCCTGGTTCGAGGCGGTGGAGGATCGCAGCGAGCGTGGCGCTCATGATCCCGCCGCCGATGAGGACGACGTCCAAGGGCTTCACTGGCTTCTCTGACGGCACCCGTGGATCCTACCGGCGCACGCCGACGGCCGGCTGCGTATGCACAGGATCGGTTCTGAGCACGTGGTCAGACGTGGACGGTGCGGCGCGCGGCGACGATCTCGGCGATCTGCACGGCGTTGAGCGCCGCGCCCTTGCGGAGGTTGTCGTTGCTGACGAAGAGCGCGAGCCCGTGCCCGTCGGGGGCGGACTGGTCGGCCCGGATCCGTCCGACGAATGACGGGTCGGCTCCGGCGGCTTGGAGGGGCGTGGGAACGTCGCACAGTTCGACGCCGGGGGCCGCCGCCAGGACCTCGGCCGCCCGCTCCGGGGACAGCCGACGCTCGAACTCCGCGTTCACGGAGATCGAGTGCCCGGTGAAGACCGGAACGCGAACGCACGTGCCCGCCACGAGCAGATTTGGCAGCTCGAGGATCTTCCGGCTCTCGTTCCGGAGCTTCTTCTCCTCGTCGGTCTCGCCCTCGCCGTCGTCGACGAGGTTCCCGGCGAACGGGATGACGTCGAACGCGATCGGTGCGACGTATTTCTCCGGCTCGGGGAACGTCACGGCGGATCCGTCGTGGGTCAGGGCCGCCGCATCCTGGGACAGGGCGGCGCGCGCCTGATCGAGGAGCTCGGCCACCCCGGCGAGACCGCTGCCCGAGACGGCCTGGTACGTCGTCGCGATGAGCCGACGGAGTCCGGCCTCGGCATCGAGGACCTTGAGCACCGGCATGATCGCCATGGTCGTGCAGTTCGGGTTGGCGATGATGCCCTTGCGCGCCTCGTCGATCGCGTGCGGGTTCACCTCGCTGACGACCAGCGGCACGTCCGGGTCCATCCGCCAGGCGCTCGAGTTGTCGATGACGACCGCTCCGGCTGCGGCGAACCGCGGTGCCAGTGCACGGGATCCCGTGGCGCCGGCCGAGAACAGCGCGATGTCGACTCCGGCCGGGTCGGCCGTGGCGGAATCCTCGACCACGATGTCCTCGCCGCGGAACGACAGCGTGGTGCCGGCGGAGCGCGCGGTGGCGAAGAATCGGACGTTCGTGGCGGGGAAGGCGCGCTCCTCCAGGAGGCGGCGCATGACCTTGCCGACCTGGCCGGTCGCGCCGACCACGGCGACGGTGAGTTCGGGCATGTGGTGCCTCCTAGCGGCCGGTGCCGGCGTACACGACGGCATCCATGTCGGCGTCGAGCCCGAACGCGGTGTGGACCACGCGGAGCGCCTCGTTGAGGGTGTCCGCCCTGGTGACGACGGAGATCCGGATCTCGCTTGTGGAGATCATCTCGATGTTGATCGACGCCTCGTGCAGGGCGCGGAAGAGCTGCGCGGACACCCCGGCGTTGGTGCGCATGCCGGCGCCGACGAGCGCGAGCTTGCCGATCTGGTCGTCGTACTGGATCGTCTCGTACCCGATGTCGGTCTTGGAGGCCTCGAGCGTCGTGAGCACGCTCGGACCCTGCGACTTCGGCAACGTGAACGAGATGTCGGTGCGACCGGTCGCCGCGGCGGACACGTTCTGCACGATCATGTCGATGTTCGCGCCCGCGCGCGCCACGGCCGTGAAGATCTCGGCGGCCTTGCCCGGCTGGTCGGGGACGCCGACGACGGTGATCTTGCCTTCGGAGAGATCCCCGGCGATGCCGGTGATGATCGGTTCTTCCACGGTTTCCCCCTCGACAGGGTTGTAGACGATGGTGCCCTCGGCATTGTTGAACGAGGAACGGACGTGCAGGGTGACACCGTGCCGCCGGGCGTACTCGACGGCGCGGATGTAGAGGACCTTCGCGCCCGCGGCCGCGAGCTCGAGCATCTCCTCGCTCGTGATGCGCTGGATCTTGCGCGCCTTCGGGACGACCCGGGGGTCGGCGCTGAAGATCCCGTCGACATCGGTGTAGATCTCGCAGACGTCGGCGCCGAGGGCTGCGGCGAGGGCGACGGCGGTCGTGTCCGACCCGCCCCGCCCCAGGGTCGTGATGTCGCCGGTGGTGCGGTTGAAGCCCTGGAACCCGGCGACGATGGCGACGTGCCCGGCGTCGAGCGCCTCCCGGACCCGCCCCGGCGTGACATCGACGATGCGGGCGTGGCCGTGCTGGGCGTCCGTGATCATGCCCGCCTGGCTGCCGGTGTAGGAACGGGCCTCGACGCCGAGGCTCTTGATCGCCATCGCGAGCAGCGCCATGGAGATGCGCTCCCCCGCGGTCAGCAGCATGTCGAGTTCGCGCCCTGCGGGCAGCGGGCTGACACGGTTGGCCAGGTCGAGCAGCTCGTCGGTCGTGTCGCCCATGGCGGAGACCGCGACGACGACGTCATTGCCGGCTTTCTTGGTCTGCACGATCCGCTTCGCCACGCGCTTGATGCTCTCGGCGTCCGCGACGGACGATCCACCGAACTTCTGCACGATCAAAGCCACGGACACTCCTGGAAGACGACACGCGTCGAACGGACGCGTCCGAGAATTGTACTGAACGTTTCGTGTTCGTTGCGTGACGGACGGAGGCACGCAACGATCGAGCGCGTTCCTTAGCCGCCGACGAGTCGGCGGCCCTCGAAGGCACGTCCGAGGGTGACCTCGTCCGCGTACTCCAGGTCGCCGCCGACCGGCAGGCCGGAGGCGAGCCGGGTGGTGCGGATGCCCATCGGGACCAGGAGCCGGCTCAGGTAGGTGGCCGTGGCCTCCCCCTCGAGGTTGGGGTCGGTCGCGATGATGACCTCGTCGACCGTGCCGTCTGCCAGCCGGGTCATGAGGCTCTGGATGCGCAGGTCGTCGGGGCCGATGCCGTCGATGGGGCTGATCGCGCCGCCGAGCACGTGGTAAAGGCCACGGAACTCCCGCGTGCGCTCGATCGCGGCGACGTCCTTGGCCTCCTCGACCACGCAGATGGTGGCCGGCGAGCGGCGGGGGTCGCGGCAGATGCTGCAGCGCTCGGACTCGGTCACGTTGCCGCAGACCTCGCAGAACCGCACCTTCTCCTTCACGGTCATCAGGAGCTCCGCGAGCCGGGTCGGGTCGAACGACTCGGTCTGGAGGATGTGGAACGCGATCCGCTGCGCGGACTTGGGGCCGATGCCGGGGAGGCGACCGAACTCGTCGATGATGTCCTGGACGATGCCGTCGTACATGATCAGAAGCCTCCGCGTCCGCCGTCGTCGAGCGCGGTCTCCTCGATGAACTGCGCCCCGAGGATCTCACGGACCACGGCCTCGCCGTACCGTCCTGGCACCGGGGTGCGGCGCGGCCGGTCGTCGACGGCCTGGGCGGTGCGCGTCGCCGCCGCGCCGGCCTGCTGCGAGCCGGCCTGCTGCGAGCCCGCCTGCTGCGAGCCGGCCTGCTGCGAGCCGGTGGGCCGGCGCTGGGCTGCGGGGGCCGTCGGTCGCTCCGATCCCGGGCGCCCCGGCCCGCCGTGCGCGGTACGCGGCGAGGCGCCCCGCGGGCCGGGGTCCGGGAACGGTGCGCCGTCGTCGAACGGCTCGTCGTCGAGGGGGTAGTCGTCGACCGGGATGCCCTCGGGGGCGCTGGGACCGGCGGGCGCGACAGCAGGAACCGACTGGGCTGACGTCTGCTGGGCCGACGTGGGGCGGGACGACTCCGGCGACTGCGCCGTGGGAGTCTGCCGTTGGCTGCTCTGCTGCGATTGGTCCGGCTGCGGTCCGCGCGGCTCGCCGGACGTGCGCGCCGGGGCGACCCCGGCCGATGTCGCCGTGCCGAAAGGCGCAGCCCACGCGGGTTCGATGTCCTCGGGCACCGCACCGGCCTCCGGGTCGGACGTCGGGATCGTCGCGACCACCCAGTCCGTGACCGGGTCGCTCGGCGCCGCAGCGGGCTCGGCGGCGGGCAGGGCATCGGCCTGGCGCTCGACACGCTCCTGCGTGCGGGGACCCGGCGCGGGCGGCTGCTGCGTGGTGGCAGCGGCGGGCGGCGCCGTGGCGGGCTGCTGCTGCCGAATGGCGGCGGCCGGTTCGGCAGCGGCGGGCGGCGGCGTGGCGGGCTGCTGCTGCCGGGTGGCGGCGGCCGGTTCGGCGGCGGCGGGCGGCGCCGTGGCGGGCTGCTGTCGGGCGGCGGCAGGCTGCTGCGGCGTGGCCGGCGGGCGCTGCGCAGCCGGCTGCGGACCTGCGGCCTGCGGGCCCGCGGACTGCTGCTGCCCGCCCGGACCGCGTGCCACGAACTTCACGCGCACGCCGAGGACCTCGAGGATCGCCGCACGGAGGTACTCGCTGACGCTGTCCTTCGGGTCGGTCACCTGCTTGAAGGAGACGACGTCCTGGTGGCTCGGGAACGTCAGCGTCAGGACGTCGTCGGCGTACGCGGCGACCTGCGCGGTCACGACGACCGTCCACGCCGAACGACGCGCGTGCTGCACGTGCTCGACGATCTGCGGCCAGCTGTCCCGCATCTGCTGCAGGCTGACGACGCCGATCGGCTGAGCGGCAGGACCCGCGCCGAGCGCCGTCCCGACACCGGTGGAGGACAGCGGCGCCTGCCCGGACGGTGTGCTGGCATCGGGGTCGACCGGTGTCGGCTCGACGACGGCCCGATCCTCCGGCACCGGCGCAGCCGGCCGTCCCGACGTGGGTGCCTGCGACGCCGCACCGTGTGGTGCGGGAGCCTGCGACGGGGCGCTGTGCCCGCCGGCATCGCCGACGCCCACCCGGCGCTCGAGCCGTTCCACCCGCGACAGAGCCCCGCGTTCGGTGTCGTCGCTCTCCGGGACGAGCATGCGAGCGACCATGAGCTCGAGATGGAGGCGCGGCGAGGTCGCTCCGGTCATGTCGGTGAGCGCACGGTTGGCGATGTCCGCACTGCGCGAGAGCGCCACCGCGCCGAACACCGCCGCCTGCCGCGACATCGCCTCGAGCTCGTCGGGCGAGACGCCGCGGAGCACGGCGGACGCACCCTCGTTCGTAGCGGCGACGACGATGAGGTCACGGAGGCGCTCGAGGAGGTCCTCGACGAACCGGCGCGGGTCCTGTCCGGTCTGCACGACGCGGTCCACCGAGGCGAACGCGGAACCGGGATCGGCCACGGCGAGGGCGTCGACGACATCGTCGAGCAGCGCGGCGTCCGTGTACCCGAGGAGGGCGACGGCCCGGTCGTACGCGATGGCGCCGTCCTCGCTCCCGGCCATGAGCTGGTCGAGCAGGGACAGTGTGTCGCGGACGGATCCGCCGCCCGCGCGGACCACCAGGGGCAGCACGCCGGGGGCGACGGTGACGTTCTCCTGCTCGCACAGCTGCTCGACGTACTCGAGCATCGATGCCGGCGGCACGAGGCGGAACGGGTAGTGGTGGGTCCGCGAGCGGATCGTGCCGATGACCTTCTCGGGCTCGGTCGTCGCGAAGATGAACTTGACGTGCTCCGGCGGCTCCTCGACCAGCTTGAGGAGGGCGTTGAAGCCCTGCGGCGTCACCATGTGCGCCTCGTCGAGGATGAAGATCTTGTAGCGGTCCCGCGCCGGGGCGAAGACGGCCCGATCCCGCAGATCACGGGCGTCGTCGACGCCGTTGTGGCTCGCGGCGTCGATCTCGATGACGTCGAGGGAGCCGCTGCCCTCTCGCGCCAGCTCCACACAGCTCGGGCAGACGCCGCACGGGGTGTCAGTCGGCCCCTCGGCGCAGTTCAGGCAGCGTGCGAGGATGCGGGCGGACGTCGTCTTGCCGCAGCCGCGGGGCCCGCTGAAGAGGTAGGCGTGGTTGACCCGATTGGTTCGCAGTGCGGTGCGGAGCGGATCGGTCACCTGCGACTGCCCGATGAGCTCGGCGAAGTTCTCAGGCCGGTAACGGCGATACAGGGCGGTGACCACGCGACAAGGGTAACCGCCGCCACCGACAGCGCCCGACCCGTCCACAGGGGATCAGTTCCACCGCGCGGTGACGTCGGGACGGACCCCGCGGATCGGGCGGCGCCAGGCCCCGAACGCGAAAAAGACTCCTCACGCACCCGCCAGAGCCCGGTTACCCTTGCTGCGTTTCCGCCCTGGGGGAGTTGGCCTGGATGGCGTCACGTGAGGAGCCGCGACCAGTCTACCGGACGCCGACGAGCCGGGACGACAGCGGCCACGGCCCTCCCGTCGCCCGCCCCGGGCGCGCTCATCCCCCGGCCTCCGGGCGCACTCACCCGCCCTGAGATTGGATGGGGGCATGAAGATCGCCATCGCCGGAGGACACGGGAAGATCGCGCTGCTGCTCGCGCGCATGATCACAGAGGCGGGGCACGACGCGGTCGGGATCGTGCGGAACCCTGCGCACGTTCAGGACGTGGAGGCCACGGGCGCCTCGGCCATCGTCGCCGACCTCGAGCAGATGGCGAGTGACGAGCTGGCGGTCCGCCTGCGACACGTGGACGCTGTCGTGTTCGCGGCCGGTGGCGGCCCGAACAGCGGCGCCGAACGGAAGCTCACGGTCGACCGTGACGGCGCGATCATGCTCGCCGACGCCGCCGACCGCGCCTCCATCCGCCGGTACGTCATGGTGTCCGCGATGGGCGCCGACACGTACGACCCGGAGACGGCCGTAGTGCCCGCACGCGACGACGCTGCCGTGTTCCAGGTGTATCTGCGGGCGAAGGCCGAGGCGGACGCGAACATCCGCGCGCGGGGCTTCCAATGGACCATCGTGCGGCCGGGCGCGCTCGTCGACACCCCACCCCAGGGCACCGTCACGGTCGGCGGCACCGTCTCCCGCGGGTCGATCCCCCGTGCCGACGTGGCAGCGATCGTGCTGGAGGCGATCCTGAGCGGATCGGCGATCGGTCGCCAGTTCGAGGTCACGTCGGGCGGCACGCCCATCCCCGCTGCGCTCGCCGCGTTGACGGCGTAATCCCTTACAGCGCGACGGCCGCGCTCTGCCGCGCGATCTCGAGCTCCTCGTTCGTGGGGATGACGAGCACGGCCACGCGCGAGGTGTCCGTGGAGATGCGCCGCGCCTCCCGGCTGCGCAGGTCGTTCCGGTCCGCGTCGATCTCGATGCCCAGGTGTTCGAGTCCGGCGAGGGCCCGCCGGCGGAGCGTGGTGTCGTTCTCCCCCACGCCTGCGGTGAACACGACGGCGTCGAGCCCGCCGAGCTCGGCCAGGTAGGCGCCCACGTACCGACGGATGCGGTGCTCGTACACGGCGAGCGCCGTCTGCGCGCTCTCCTCGCCCTGCGCCGCGGCATCCTGCACGTCGCGCATGTCGCCGCTGCCGGTGAGGCCGAGGAGGCCCGACCGCTTGTTGAGCATCGTGTCAAGCTCGTCGAACGACAGGCCCGCCTCGCGGTGCAGGTGGATGAGGACCGCCGGGTCGAGATCACCAGAGCGGGTCCCCATGACGAGGCCCTCGAGCGGCGTCAACCCCATCGACGTCTCGATGGACCTGCCGCCGTCGACCGCTGCGGCCGACGCACCGTTCCCGAGGTGCAGGACAATCGTCTTGAGCTCCTCGAGCGGACGGCCGAGGAACAGGGCGGTCTGCTCGGACACGTATTTATGGCTGGTGCCATGGGCGCCGTATCGGCGGATCGCGTACTTCGCAGCGAGATCCGTGGGGATTGCGTACGTGTACGCCTCCGGCGGCATCGTCTGGTGGAAGGCCGTGTCGAACACGGCGACGTGCGGCACGTCCGCGAACACCTTCCTCGCCGCCCGGATGCCCTCGAGGTTCGCCGGGTTGTGCAGCGGAGCGAGGCTCGACAGCGCGTCGATCGTGTCCTCGACCTCGTCCGTGATGATCGTCGCGCGGTCGAAATCGGTTCCTCCGTGCACGACCCGGTGTCCGACGACGGCCGGCGGGTCGTCCTGGAACGACGGCCCGGTGTGATCGAAGGCGTCGAGCATGGCCCGGAACCCGGCCGCGTGATCCGGCACGTCGGCGTCGTCGTTCGAGGTGGACGCGCCGGTGACGGCGTTCGTGTGCCGCATCGCCCCGGTCGACTCGCCGATGCGCTCGACGAGTCCGGATGCGAGGGTCCGCTCGGTCTCGAGCTCGATCAGCTGGTACTTGAGCGAGCTGGAACCGGAGTTGACGACGAGGGCTGCGGTCACGATGGCTGCTTTCTGGGCGGGGCGAACAGGAGGAGCGGAGCGGGTGACGGTGCGCGGGGAACGCCCGTCACGCCTCCAGGCCGGGGTGCGGCGAGGAGGCGGAACCCGGCGCAGCGGCCGTCCCCGCCTGGATCGCGGTGATGGCGACGGTGTTGACGATGTCGCTGACGAGGGCCCCGCGGGAGAGGTCGTTGATCGGCTTGCGGAGACCCTGCAGGACCGGTCCGATCGCGACGGCGCCGGCGGAGCGCTGCACCGCCTTGTACGTGTTGTTGCCGGTGTTGAGGTCCGGGAACACGAAGACGGTCGCCCGGCCTGCCACCGGCGACTCCGGCATCTTCGTCTGCGCCACGGTGGGGTCGGCCGCCGCGTCGTACTGGATCGGTCCCTCGACGAGCAGATCGGGCCGCCGCAGGCGCACCGCGGCGGTACCCGCACGGACCTTGTCGACGTCCGCGCCGGAGCCGCTGTCGCCGGTCGAGTAGCTGAGCATGGCGACCCGCGGGTCGATGCCGAACTGCGTCGCCGTCTCGGCGGACGAGATGGCGATGTCCGCCAACTGCTCGCTGGTCGGGTCAGGGATCACCGCGCAGTCGCCGTAGACGAGCACCCGGTCCGCGAGCGCCATGAGGAACACGCTCGACACGACCGACGTGTCCGGTCGCGTCTTGATGATCTCGAACGAGGGCCGGATGGTGTGCGCTGTGGTGTGCTTGGCGCCGGAGACCATGCCGTCGGCGATCCCGAGGTGGACCATCATCGTGCCGAAGTAGGAGACGTCGGTCACCCGGTCCCGAGCGGCCTCGACGGTCATGCCCTTGTGCGCGCGGACCGCGGCGTACTCCACGGCGAACCGCTCGCGGAGCTCCTCGTCGAACGGGCTGACGACGTCCGCGGCGTCGATGTCCAGGCCGAGCTCGACGGCCCGGGCGCGGATCGCGGTCGGGTCGCCGAGGATCGTCAGCGCGCAGACGTCCCGCTGCAGCAGCGTCGACGCGGCGCGGAGGACTCGGTCGTCGTCGCCCTCGGGCAGCACGATGCGCCTGCGGTGCTCCCGCGCCCGGTCGAGCAGCAGGCGCTCGAACATGAGCGGCGTGACGACGCCGGACGGGATCACCTGGAGACGCTGCAGCAGCCCCTGCCCATCGACGTGCTTCTCGAACAGCGACAGGGCGAGGTCGTACTTCCGCGGCGAATCCGCCGCCAGCCGGCCACGGGTCTGCGTGATGCGGAGCGCGGTGTCGTACGTGCCGAGCTCGTTGCGCGCGATCGGCAACGACGAGGACAGTCCCTCGAGCAGCCGGGAGATCTGCGGCAGGGTCTCGAACCCGCCGTTCAGGATGACGCCGGCGAGCGACGGGAACGTGTCCGAGTCGTTCGCGAGCAGCGTGGCGATGAGGACGTCGTTGCGGTCGCCCGGCACGACGACGATGCCGCCCTCGATCAGCCGGGGCAGCACGTTCTCCATGCTCATGCCGGCGACGACCGTGCCGAGCACCTCCCGCTCCAGGAGGGCGTCGTCGCCACGGATCAGCGTCGCCCCGGTGGCGGCGAGGATCGCCCGGATGGTCGGGGCGACGAGCACCTCGTCCTCCGGGATCGCCCAGACCGGAACGTCCGGATGGGCGTCCTGCACGGCGAAGCCGACGCTGGCCACGATGGCGTCGAGCTGGCTCGGCTCGGCTCGGTTCACGACGATCCCGAGCAGGGACGCATGCGCTGCTCGGAGCTCGCTCGTCGTCAGCTCGGCGACCTGCGCCATGTCGTCCGACGTGCGGGCGTCGTTGTCGGCGCTGTTCCGGCCTCCGAGCACCAGGAGCACCGGCGCGCCGAGGTTCGCCGCGATCTTGGCGTTGAAGGACAGCTCCGTGGGGCTGCCGACGTCCGTGTAGTCCGACCCCACGATCACCACCGCATCGCACTGTCGCTCGACCGCGGCGAAACGGGTCACGACGGTGGCGAGTGCGGCGTCCGGGTCCGCGTGCACATCCTCGTAGGTGACGCCGACGCTCTCCTCGTACGGGATGTCGACGGCGGCGTGCTGGAGGAGCAGGTCGAGCACGTAGTCACGCTCCGATGTGGATCGGGCCACGGGACGGAAGACACCCACGCGACCCACCGCGCGTGCGAGCGTCTCGAGGACGCCGAGTGCGACGGTGCTCTTCCCGGTGTGTCCTTCTGCTGACGTGATGTAGATGCGAGTCGACACCCCTCCACTCTAAGCCGCACCCCCGGTCGCTCCCTGTGCACCCCGTGCCGGCCAGGAGGCGCGGATCATCGCCGCCGCTCTCCGCACGGTCATCAGCACGCTCCGTGACCTGTACCATGGGGAGTCGTCGCCTCCGGGTGACGATCCGGAGGATTCGCCTAGTGGCCTATGGCGCACGCTTGGAAAGCGTGTTGGGTGCAAGCCCTCGGGGGTTCGAATCCCCCATCCTCCGCCACCAGCGCCGCCCGTCTCCCCCTGCGCCCCGGCTCCTGCGGAACTCCCCCGATCCCGCAGAGTTCCCCGCATCGGGCCCTGCAACCGGGTCGTGCCCCGCCGGACGCCCCTAGGCTGACGCCAAGTCGGGCCGAATCAGCCGCCGCCCGAGCACCCGAGCGTCCACGTGTTCGGATGTCTGGGCGGGAGGGCGCTGCGGTGATATCGGCCCGCGCAGATGTGGCCTAGCCGGCACCGTCGACGGACGAGGGGAATGCAGGTGCGGGAACGAACGCCGCGGGTGACATCCGTCACGCCATATGAGCACGACCTGGTGATGCGGCCGCGGCCCGCGCTGCTCCGCACCATGACACTGACCATCGCGCTCTCCGCTGCGCCCCTCGCGGTCGCACTGGTCTGGGTGCCGCTGCCGCTGCCCCTCTCGGTGCTCGTTCTGGCCGTCCTCCTGGCGCTCGCGGTCCTCACCACGGTGATCGTCGTCCGGTTCCGTGCCGCGTCGGTGTCCGTGGACGCCGGATGCATCTCCGTTCGCAGCGTCGTCGTCCGAACCGCGTCAGTGCCCCGCTCCGCGATCGACCGCCTCGTCCTCGTGACGACGTACGGGCCCTCCATCGATCACCCCACCCGGGAGCTCCTCGGTTTCTCCGCGGAAGGAGCGCACCTGTTCCGGATCCGCGGTGCGGTCTGGGGCGACGCCGGGATCGCCCGGGTCATCCAGGCGCTCGACGTGCAGGTCACAGAACTGCCGAAGCCGCTGTCGCTCGCTGACTTCCACCGCAGATACCCGGCGAGTCGCGCCTGGTACGAACGGCGGCAGACCGTCGCGTGGGCCGCGGCGGTCGCCGCCCTCCTCCTCGGTGCTGCGCTCGTCACGGGGACGGCCGGCCTGCTCGACAGCTGAGCCTCGCGGGCTCCCGGGCCTACCGGGTCAGCGCCGGGACCGACCTCGGGCGCACCACGAGCCACAGGAGCCCGATGGCCACGAGCGCCGTCCCGGCCATCACGGCACCCATCGGCACGGCGCTGCCGATGCCGAGCACCCCGACGAGCGGCGAGACGATCCCGGCCACCCCGAAGTTGAGCGCCCCGAGGAGCGACGCCGCCGTCCCGGCCTCCTTGCCGTGCGCCGCGAGCGCGAGGACCTGGATCTGCGGGAACGAGAAGCCGCATGCGGCGATGAAGAACCACAGCGGCACGAGGATCCCCGGGAGCCCGGCGCCGGCCAGACCGAGCAGGACGATCGTCAGCGCCGTGACGAAGAGCACCGCCGTCGAGCACGCCAGGATCCACTGCGGCCCGACCCGACGCGCGAGTCGCGCAGACACCTGCACACCGGCGACGACGCCGATCGAGTTCACGGCGAACAGCACGCCGTACGCCTGAGTGCTCAGTCCGTAGACGTCCTGGAACAGGAACGGCGACGCCGAGAGGTACGAGAACAGGCCGCTGAACACCATCGCGCCGATCAGGGCGACACCGACGAAGACCCGATCGGAGAACAGGACCCGATACCGCTGCCCGACGGTGGTGTGCCCGGCCTCCTGCCGGCGGCCCGGCGGGAGCGTCTCGACGATGAGCGTGATCGTGCCGATGATCACCACGGCGCCGTAGCAGGCGAGGAACACGAACACACCCCGCCAGCTGACCACCTGGAGCATCTGCGAGCCGATGAGCGGCGCGAGGATCGGGGCGAGGCCGTTCACCATCGCGAGCCGCGACAGCATGCGCACGAGCGGCAGCCCGCCGAAGAGGTCCCGGACCGTCGCCATCGCCACGACCACCCCCGCCGCCGCACCCATGCCCTGCAGCACCCGGAGCGTCGCAAGCATCTCGATGTTCGGTGCGAGCGCTGCGAGCACGGACGCAACGATGTGCACCGAGGTCGCGAGGATGAGGGGGGTCCGCCGCCCGACCTTGTCGCTCCAGGGGCCGACGATGAGCTGCCCGATCGCGAATCCGATCGTCGTCGCGGTGAGCGTGAGCTGGACCGCGCCGTCGGTCACGCCGAAGTCCTGCTTGAGCAGGGGGAAGGCCGGCAGGTACAGGTCGATCGTGAACGGGCCGAGCGCCGTCAGGGCACCGAGCACAAACACGTAGACGAGGCGTTGCCGACGGGAGAGCGCGTCGCCGGGGTGCAGGACCACAGGGAGGGAGCCGGTCGCTGGGGCGTTCACAGGGCGCACGTGTCCTTCGCAGAGGGAGCCGGAGGTCTGGCAGTACGAGGAGAAGCGTACGGGAACGGCGCGCCGAGCTCCGCCTCGCCCATCGCGAGCCCGCCCCGCCCGACCCTGTCTCGCCCAGCACGGGCTGCCCAGCTCTGCCCTGTCCGCCCCTGGTACATTCGTGCCGTCATGAAGGAGTGATGTCGATGGTCGATGCGCGCATCGTGCACACGACGGGAGTGCTCCGTGCGGCGATCCTCCGACTCGCGGCCGAGCGTCCCGTCTCCCGGATCACCGTCTCGGATGTCACCCGTGCCGCGGGCATCAACCGGGCCACGTTTTACGCACACGCGGTGTCACCGGGGTCGCTGCTCGCGCAGGTCCTCATGCCCGAGCTCGACCAGGTCCGGATCGAGGACGCCGCAGCGCGCCACCTCCCCGGTTCCGACCCGGCGGCCCTGACCCGCACGGCGATCGACCGTGTCGTCGATCACATCGTGACGTACCGGGAGATCTACCGGAGGGCGCTCCCCGACCCCGACGACGGCTCGCTGCATCGGCTCCTCGCCGGGCATTTTGCCGAGTCCTGCATCGAGCACATCGCGCAGCTGCCAGCCGCCCACAGGCCGGACATGCTCGACGACGTCGCCGCCGCGTTCATCGGGCACGGACTCGTCGGCGCCGTGGAGGCCTGGCTCGCCGGCCCGCGCCGCTCGCGACGCGCACTGGCCGACACGATGTCGGCGTCCTTCCCGACCTGGTGGCGGTGACGGCGGCGACGTCAGCGAAGCGCCGAGTGGCCGCGTTCCTCCCTGAGGCGAACGCCTACGAGCTGATGGCCCCTGTCGCCACTGCGATCGCTACGCCCGCGCCAGCGAACACGGCGACCAATCCTCCGATGATCGCCACAAGCCGCTGGTTCTTGTCCATCCCCACGCCTTTCAGCCTAGAAGATCTCATGGCCCGAGAGCAATGACGGGAGCGGACTGCGTAGGCCTCGGCCGTCGCTTGAACCGCGGCGGCGATGCCCTCCGCGTCATCGATGGTCGCGGGTGAAATCACCGCTGAGGCCGGGTCTCGCTCTTCCATATCGTGACCGTACGGAGCGTAGCCCGCGCTCGTTGACCGACGCAGCCCCGGGGTCCCGTAAGCCGGCCCCCTACCGGAGCAGGCGACGTTCATAGAGGCTGGAACTCAGCTGACGACTGCCGTCAAGCGCAGTGACCGTCACATCACGGATGTGCTGGAAACCCTGACGCTCGTAGAAGCGCCGCAGCCCGGGGTTGTCTGCTGCACAGTCGAGCCGAACTATCTCTGCATCACGGGCGGCAGCTTCCTCGTCCACCCAGGCCAGGAGCCGTTGCCCGAGTCGGGCACCACGGTGAGCTCCAGCGACCGCCAGCCGATGGACGTACACGGCTCGCCCTGGAACCTCGCCCCATATCTCGGAGTCTGATTCGGACAGGGAGACCATGGCGACGACGTCGCTGTTCTGTCGCACGACGAAGAGTCGGCCACTCGTGGCGTCCGCTCGCAGTACAGCGTCCGGTACCGGGTCCTGCCACTGATCGATCTGTCGAGACCGTAGCCATCGCCGTGCTCCCTCGATCAGACCTTGCGCAGCAGGAACATCTCCTTCAACCCCGGCCTCGACCCTCAGCATGTCTCGATCCATAGAGCGACCGTACGGCGTGCTGCCCCACTGAGCCACGTGCCTTCGTTGCCCATCGGCTATTGGGAAAGGTCTGTGATGTCGCGCGTCCAGGCGACTTCGCGCTCGAGCTGTCCGGTCTCCTCCCGGCTCCCGCGGCTCGTCTGGCGCGCGAAACGGCGACGCTTTTGATGAGAGCGTGGTGCCCGTTCCCACTCAGCTCGAAACCGGTGCTGCCGACGATTTCGCCGTCGTGACGACCGAGCCTGACGACCGAGGGGCGAGAAGCGGCGATCGCACTCGTGAGCTCGACGCTTCGGCGCCTTGGAAGACGGTCGTCAGGTCACGGATCCACTACTGGACGCTGAGGAGGACCGCGTTCTCCTCCGACGCAGTGAGGCCTGATCGCCGTGGTCGATCAATCCCTCGCAATCGTTCCTCCACAAGCACATCGGCGATTGTCTCCTCGATCGGCCGGGTATGACCATCCGACTCCCGAAATCTGCGCACGGAGCGCTGCGCGAAGGCCGTGTCGGAGGAGGGCAACCACAGCGGAAGCGAACGAGGTCCCGCCCAGAATCGAACGTCGTGGCCGAGCAGCGTCTCGTCCTCGACCTCGACGAGTCCGTCGCCGAATCCGGTGACCTCCGACACCCGCCGGAAAAAGTCGCTCATCGGCAGCGCTTCCCCGACAGCGTTGACGGTGCCGGTATGCCCGACACGTCCTGCGTCGCCGATCCAGGCAGCGAGGTCTGCGACGTCGATGACCTGGACGAAGCGGCCTTCCGTCATCGGCGCCAGCGCCGGCCCTCCTCGGCTGAATCGCGCCGGCCAGTACCCGAACCGATCGCTCGGGTCGCCAGTGCCGACGATGAGACCGGGGCGTCCGATCAGCAGGCGGGGACCGAGGCGTGCGGCCGAGCTGCGCTCCGCTCGAACCTTCGCGTCCGCGTACTCCGTCGGGTCCGCCGGCTCCACGAGCGCGGCCGACTCGTCTGCGTCCGGCTCGTCGTTTCGGGCGTAGACGGAAACCGTGGACACGAGTGTCCAGTGGGCCGCAGTGTCAGCAAGCGTGTCGAGGGCTGGCTCGACGAGATCGGGCGTGTACGAGAGCTCGATCACTTCGTCCCAGTCGCCGCGCACCCGGTCGTAGGCGTCGGCTGCTCGTCGATCGACGCGGACGAGACGCGCTCCTGCGGGCACGTCGCCAGACTCGCCCCGCGCGAGGCAGGTGACGTCGGTGCCTGCTTCGAGGAGGTCCTGGACGATCGCGCGTCCAAGCCACCCGGTTCCTCCCAGCACCAGCGCTCGCATGCAGCCAGTCAACCGTCCTCGACACTTGTGTGGGCGCCGTGTCCGCCGTCAGCAGAAGCTCGGTGTCCCGGTAACCGATCCACTGTCGAGCATCGGCTGTATCGGCATTGTCAGGAGGAGCGGCGGGTGTCTAAGGTGCGGGTGTCTGGTTTGGAGGGGTGCCGGTGTCGCTGTGCTGGATGCTGCTGCCGCACGTGGTGCGCACGGACGTCTGGGTGCACCGCATCGCGTGAGCCGTTCACGCTGACCGCACACGCTGCGACGTCGCTCGTCGTCGCCCGCAGAATGATGGCCGGGAGCGGCGTGACTTCGCCCAATGCTCCCGAACCGACTCAGGACTTTCATGCCTCGCTGCTTCCTGCAACGCCCGCGCACCCATTCCACATCGCCGCGATACCGAACGCCGCGCCGACGCCGTCTCAGACTGGTCCGCGTACGGATGCGGCGACTGCGCTACCGGATCGGTCGCCGGATGACGGTGTTCTCCGGGTGGGTCTGGGTCGCCGCGATCTCCTTCGTCGGCGTCGAGATGTTCGACATCGTCTTCGGCGCGTTCCTTCTCGCCCCCGAGTTTCTGCCCGTCGTGCTGATCGGACTTGCTGTCGCCTGGTACTTCCGCGAGGCGCTGCGAGCGATGTCGCACTCGTTCCGGGTGCGCCTCCGCCTTGTGCGGAGCAGGCTGCGGCGACGGTCCGGACGCTGAGCATCGGGAGACGATCGGCTACCGGGCGCGCAACCGGTCGATAGCCGATCGTCAAACCCGACGTGGAAGGTGACGGAGCGATCAGCGCTCAGTCAGGCGTGCGCGCAGCCGGTCTCGGCCGGCGGTTCGCGCCCCGCGTGCGGGGTGAGAAGCTGACATCGTGACCGGCACCGACTCGATCTTCGTTCCAGCGATCAGGGGCACGTTTTATCGCGCGATTGATCCCAGCTTCCGCGAGTTCGCGGTCGCAGGATCGCGTTCGGCGGGGCGCTATTCGAGGGCGAACGAGCCGACGCTGTATTTGAGCTCCTCTGTCGACGGCGTCGAAGCCGCAATGATCGCTCATAAGGATGCGCGGTCGGTGGCGCTTGAGATCGTTGAGATCGACGTCGAGGCGACTGGCATCGTCGATCTGCGCGATGCGAATGCGCTGGAAGCGGCCGGGATCGACCTTGCTGACGCGGTGGCCCCTTGGCAGGGCATCGCCGCCGCGGGAGGTATGCCGACGTCCTGGACCGTTCGCGACCGTCTTCTTGAGGTCGGCGCGAACGGTTTGATCGATCCCTCGCGAAAGAGCCCGGGGTGCTGGCACTTGGTGCTGTTCCGCTGGAACGAGGCCGACGCGCCGATCGTGCGACTGAGCGGACACCCTCTCGCCGGCGCGGATTAACGCTGCGAGACGATCGAGACGACCCAGTCGATCTTTCCGGCGGCGTCGACCTGCTTCTGCACCTCGGCCAGGAGTTTGTCCCAGGTACCGTCCTTGGTCCACCGGTCGAACCGTTTTGTCGATTGAGTTCCACTTGATCAACACGGCCTAGCCCCAGGGGGTGGGGGTGGGGGTGTCCGCGGCGGCGCTCAGCTGTGCCATGAGACCGGCGAAGTCCTCGAGGTGCCAGGTGGTGACGATCCTCCCGTCGCGGACCTGATGTATGTCCATGGTGCGCATCGCGATGCGCCTGCCAGTGGGTTCGTGGCCCATGAAGGCGCCCTGGTGAGTGCCGGAGACGGTGTTGCGGACGGCGACCTTGTCGCCATGGACGATGATGTCCTGGTGCTCGACGGTGTAGTCGGGCATCGCGTGGCGGAAGAGGGCGATCTGGCCGGCCATGCCGGCGGCGCCCTGCTCCTGGCCTGGGGCGAGGGGGAGGTCGGCCCAGTCCTCCGCCAGGACTTCGCTGTAGGCGGTGGTGTCGCCGGTGCGAAAGGGCTCATAAAAGGCCCGGACGACGTCCACGGTCGTGGTGTCGGCGGTGTTGTCGTGCTCGTTCGTGGTGCTCATGAGGGGTGAACCTTTCGAGATGGCGATGAGTGGTGAGGAGAGACAACGAGTCGGGGGGGCGGCGTGGGCCACGGAGCCGCGTCAAGCGATGCAGCGCGGAGTTCAGGCGAGGGCGAGGATGAGGCCGACGATGATGAGTACCAGCGCGGTCGCGCCGTGGACGCTGAGGGCCTGGCGGAGCGCTCCACCATTGGTGACGACGACGATTGCGTCGCCGACCGGAGTGATGGCGGCGGCGAGGAGCGCCCAGCCGAACACGTGCGGGCCGGCGACGAGAAGGACCACCAACGGGACGATGCCGGAGGTGATGTCGCGAACACCCTTGATGCTCGTGAACGCCCGCCGGCGGTCCTCGGCGACGCCGAAGCCTGCGGTGGCGATCTTCGGCGCCAGCAGGAAGCGGCCGCCGATGAAGAGGATGAAGAGGCAACCGAGGATGGCGACCACGAGGGCGGCGATGAGCATAAAGTGGACCCTTTCAAAAGTTATATAACGTTGTTCTGTAACAACGGTAGCAGCGATGAGCGATCGCGTCTACCGGCGTTATCTAACCGCGCTCTGCTACTCTGCGAGCATGTCCCCACGACCAGCTCCCGATCTTGATCACCGGCGCGACCAGATCACCCAAGCGGCCCGCAATGTTGCGGAAGCCGAAGGGTGGGAGGCGGTCACCATGCGCCGGCTCGCGTCCGAAATCGGGGTGACGCAGCCCGTCATCTACTCCGCATTCACCGGCGGGCGCCAAGCGCTCATCGATGCCGTAGCCCTCGGCGGCTTTGACGCCATCGCGACCGCACTGGAAGACGTTCCTGCGGAACCGTTGGCGCGGATGCAGGCCTACCTTGACTTCGCCGCCGGGCAGCCGCACGTCTACGAAGCGATGTTCTCGATGCCCTCGGGGCTCGAGTTCGGGACCGGAGCAGGCCCAGACGCTCTCCAGCGTGCGTTCGCCGGGATCCGGGCCGCTTTCCCTGGCCCGGATGCCACCGAAGCCGAGGTCGCGTGGGCGACGGTCCACGGCCTGGCGACCCTCGGGATCAGCAAGCGTCTCCCCGCGACGCGATCGCATGCCCGACTCGAATACGCCCACCACGCTCTGACCCGAGGCTAGGGCCGCCCTCGGCGCCTGTCGGCTTCCCATCCACCTCGGACGCGGGCGAATCCGACGCACAGGCGAAGATCACGGCCTCTGAGTGCACCGTCGCGAGAACCTGGCCCGTCGGCGCCGATCACCCGGTGCGGGAACCCCTCTCAGGCATTCTGGCTCACGAATGAGGCGACTCGGTGGGGCGCTGACTGAACGGATCGGCTGTTCTCTCCGAGAGCACCCAAGGCGAGGAGTCCACAGCCGACCGGGCGCGGATGGTCCCGCCCCGTGCACGGTCGTCATCCGGCGCTTCTGACTCGAACAGGGGCAGAACACGCTCCGGACGGTCTTCTACGGTGATGGGATGCGTTCCCTCATCAAGCTCGACGACTGGGCGACCTCCGACATCGAAGAGGTCTTCGCCCTGGCAGACGCCTACCGTATGGGGCGAGGTCCGACAGCCAATGGGTCCGCCGTCATGTTCTTCCCGTCGACCAGCCTGCGCACGAGGGTCACGTTCGAGCGGGGGGCCTCGCTCATGGGGCTCCAACCGATCGTCTTCCCGGACACGACGCTCGGCAAATCCGAAGCCTTGGCAGACGTGGCCCACTACCTCGACAACTGGGCCGACATCATCGTTGCCCGCCACCGCGACTTGTCCGTCATCGAACGCTTGAACGCCGCCAACGCCCTCCCCGTCGTGAACGCCATGACCGACGAGAACCACCCCTGCGAGGTGCTCTCCGACCTGTACTCCCTCCGGCAGCAGCGCGAGATCGCCGCACTGCGCTTCCTGTTCGTCGGCGCGGACGGCAACATCGCGCGGGCCTGGCAGGAGGCCGCTCGTGCCCTGCAGCTTGACCTGACCCAGTGCTGCCCTGCCGGCCTCCAGTCCCCCGGCGCCCGGTGGACCGACGACCTGGAGATGGCGGTCCGTTCAGCGGACGTGATCCTCACCGACGGCCCGGGCTCCAACGCAGAACTCCTCGAGCCGTACCAGGTGACAGCCGCCCTCCTCGAGCTCGCGCCGGCCGGTGTCTGCCTCAACCCGTGCCCGCCGTTCATACGCGGCCGCGAGGTGAGCGCCGACGCGGTGGCCCACCCCGCGTTCGTTGGACACGCCTTCAAGGCGTCACTGCTTCCGGTGCAGCAAGCGGTGATGGCGTTCTGCCTCGCCTTCCGATGACAAGGCGTGTCAATCGGGGGTCGGTCAGCGGGGCGGGACTGGTCGGACGCGACGAGTTCGACCGTGAATCGTTCGGAGTTCTCCAGGAACGCCGCGTGATGGTCGGCGTTCTCGCACCGACCAGCCCGGTAAGGGATCCGCTGTCGATACGGTGCTGCCATGCTTCCTGCTCCTACGCCTCGTCTCCGCTTCCGCAAGATGACACGCGACGACCTCGACACCATGGCAGATCTCCTCGGTGACCCACGGGTCATGGAGTTCTACCCCGCGACCAAGACACGGGACGAAGCCGCTCGCTGGATCGCCTGGAACCAGAACAACTACGACACCTTCGGATTCGGACTGTGGATCATCGAGACGCGCGCAGCGGAGTTCGTCGGTGACTGCGGCCTGACCTGGCAGGACGTCAACGGTGAACGCATGCTGGAGGTCGGGTACCACGTGCGGGTCGCCCTTCATGGCCAGGGGTTGGCAACCGAGGCCGCATCGGGTCAGTCAGCGGCTGCGACGAAATTGCTGAGTATCTCGCGGTCGTCGTCGGTGCGGGACGCCCACACGAGCTCACTGCGGTGGTCACTCCGTTCGAGCGGCAGCAGCACGACCGTGTCCGGTGCGGCGAGTGCGGCGCTTTCCGGCAGGACCGTCACACCGAGCCCGACGCCGACGAGGTGGAGGACGGTCGCCCAGGTCGTCGCCTCCTGCACCACGACCGGTCGTCTGCCGCCGGACGCGACCGGGGCAGTGTTCCGTTCTGTGGCGAGGGCGCCGGCATCGGACGGGAAGAACACGAACGGGTCGTCGAGGAGCTCGGGCCCGGCGACGCTTCTGCGTTCGGCGAACCGGTGACTCCGCGGGACGGCCGCGACGAACGGCTCGCTGCGGAACGGCCGGAAGCGGACGCCGTCGGTGGGGTCGGGGTCACGCACGACCGCCAGGTCCAGCTCGCCGCGCTGGAGGCGGACGAGCAGCCGCGACGTGTAGCCCTCGGTGAGCTCGACGCGGACGAGCGGGTAGCGCTCCCGGAACGCCTGGACGCGTTCGATCGGACCGAGCGGCAGCGCTGACACCACGAAACCGACGTCGAGCCGACCAGCCTCTCCGGCACCCACACGAGCGGTCTCGTCGAGATCGCGGTGCATCTGCGTGAGCAGCGATCGCGCGCGGCCCTGCAGCGTGCGACCGGCGGCCGTCAGCGCGACACTCCGGGATGTGCGGATGAACAGATCAGTGCCGAGGGCGCGCTCGGTGCGGCGGATCTTCTGTGAGAGCGCGGGCTGCGCCATGTGCAGCTGTTCGGCCGCGCGGCCGAAGTGGAGCTCGTCGGCGACAGCCAGGAACGCCCGGAGGTGGTGCAGGTCAACGTCGACGAACCGATTCATACGCTCAGCCTATTGATCGCCGCGATCGAGTATTGGACGGGCATGCCAACGTCGCGGCACCATGAAGCTATGACGGACACGACCACGGTGACGATCGATGACCTCGCCACGCCTGCCGACGCAGACGCCTTTCGCGCCCTCAATGAGGCGTGGATCAGCCGCTTCTTCCGGCTCGAGGAGGAGGACCGCAAGCTTCTCGGGGACCCGGTCGGCCATATCGTCGAGCCGGGAGGCGCGGTGCTCGTCGCGCGGCTCGGCGCGGAGGTCATCGGCTGCGTCGGCCTCGCCCCGGTGACGCCCGGCGTGTTCGAACTCGTGAAGATGGCGGTCTCGCCGGACCATCAGGGGCACGGCACCGGCGGTCGACTCATCGAAGCGGCGCTCGGACGAGCGCGGCGGCTCGGTGCGCACCGCATCGTGCTCGAGAGCAATGCGCGGCTGGCCAGCGCGGTTCGTCTGTACGAGCGGGCCGGGTTCCGGCACCTCGGCGCCGATGAGCGCGAGCCCTCGCCGTACGTCCGCGCGGACGTGGCGATGGCGCTCGACATGCACTGAACAGCAGTCGTTTCGCTGATCAGCAGTCGTTTCCCTGATCAGCGGTCGAGGGCCTGCTCCACGTCGGCGACGAGGTCCGCAACGTCCTCGATGCCGACCGACAGACGGACGACGTTCTCCGGGACGGCGAGCTCGGTGCCCTTCACCGAGGCGTGGGTCATCTCACTCGGGTAGCCGATGAGGGACTCCACACCGCCGAGCGACTCAGCCAACTGGAACACCTCCGTGGACTCGGCGAACCGAACCGCTGCCTCCGGACCACCCCGCAGCGCGACGGACAGCATGCCGCCGAACGACCGCATCTGCCGCGCCGCGATCTCGTGCCCGGCGTGGTGGGACAGACCCGGGTAGTAGACCTGCTCGACGGCCGGGTGACCGACGAGCGCCTCCGCCACCGCCTGCGCGTTCCTGGAATGGCGCTCCATCCGGACGGCGAGCGTCTTGATGCCGCGGACGGTGAGCCACGCGTCCATCGGGCCCGAGATCGCGCCCGCGGCGAACTGCACGAAGCCGACGCGCTCGGCGAGCTCCTGCTCCTTGAGGACGATCGCGCCACCGACCACGTCGGAGTGGCCGCCGAGGTACTTGGTCGTGGAGTAGGCCACGACGTCGGCGCCGAGAGCGATCGGCTGCTGCAGGAACGGCGACGCGAACGTGTTGTCGACAACAACGAGCGCGCCGGACTCGTGACCGACCTCGGCGAGTGCCGCGATGTCCACGATCTTCATCAGCGGGTTCGTCGGCGTCTCCACCCACAGGACGGTCGTCCGGCCCGGCTCCGCAGCAGTGAGCACGGCGCGGACGGCGTCGAGGTCGCTCATCTCGACGGTGACGAGCTCCACCCCCCACGGCACGTGGAGGCGATGGACGAGCCGGTGTGTTCCGCCATAGACGTCGTTGCCCATCACGACGCGGCTGCCCGGCTCCAGGTACGCGCGGAGGAGCGCGTCCTCGGCGGCGAGTCCGGACGAGAACGAGTAGGCCGCGACCCCGCCGTCGAGGTCCGCGAGCAGCTCCTGCAGGGAGTCCCGCGTGGGGTTGCCGGACCGCGAGTACTCATACCCTTTCCGCATCCTGCCGATGCCATCCTGCACGAACGTCGACGTCATGTAGACGGGCGGGATCACGGCGCCGGTGGAGGCGTCGGGCTCCTGCCCGGAGTGGATCGCGCGGGTCGAGAACTCGGGCATGGTGGGACTCCTCAGAGGCTGGGCGCTGGCGGATGGGGTGCTGGTGCGGATGCTGGCGGATGGGGTGCGGATGCGGGCGGGCCTCCGCGTCACTCGGACAGGAACGTCAGCAGGTCGTGCCGGGTGATGACGGTCACGGGCTTGCCGTCCTCGACGACGAGCATCGCGTTCGACGCCTCGAGCGCCCGTCGCGCCGCCGAGACCGATTCGCCGATGCCGATGAGCGGCAGTGACGCGCCGACGAACGACCGCAGCGGGTCCGACATCTTCGCCGCGCCGGTGAACACCGCCTCGAGGAGCTCCTTCTCCTCCGTCGCGCCGACGACCTCGCCGATGACGACCGGCGGCTCGGCGCTGAGCACGGGCATCTGCGAGACGCCGTACTTCGTCATGATGTCGATGACGTCGCGGATCGTGTCCGACGGGTGCGCGTGCACGAGGTCGGGCAGCTGCCCGGTCTTCCCGGCCAGGAGCGCGCCGACGGTCCGCTCGTCCTCGTTCTCCAGGAAGCCGTATGAGCGCATCCACCGTTCGTTGAAGATCTTGCCCAGGTAGCCTCGCCCGCCGTCCGGCAGCAGCACCACGACGACATCGTCTGGCCCGAGGGAACGCGCGGCCTCGAGCGCCGCGACGACCGCCATGCCGCTCGACCCGCCGACCAGGAGGCCCTCCTCACGGGCGAGACGGCGCGTCATGGCGAACGCCTCCGCGTCCGAGACGGCGATGATCTCGTCCACGACGCTGCCGTCGTAGGCCGGCGGCCAGAAGTCCTCACCGACCCCCTCGATCAGGTAGGGGCGCCCGGTGCCCCCGGAGTAGACGCTGCCCTCGGGATCTGCCCCCACGATGCGGACACCGCCGTCGGAGACCTCTTTGAGGTAGCGGCCGACGCCGGAGATGGTGCCGCCGGTGCCGACGCCCGCGACGAAATGGGTGACCGTTCCATCGGTGTCGCGCCACACCTCCGGACCGGTGGTCTCGTAGTGACTCCGGGGACCGTTCGGATTCGCGTACTGGTTCGGCTTGAACGCGCCCGGGATCTCCTGCACGAGTCGGTCCGACACCGAGTAGTACGACTCCGGGTGGTCGGGCGCGACGGCCGTGGGCGTGACGACGATCTCCGCACCGTACGCGGTGAGCACGTTCCGCTTGTCCTCGCCGACCTTGTCCGGCAGGACGAACACGCACCGGTAGCCGCGCTGCTGCGCGACGAGGGCGAGCCCCACCCCGGTGTTGCCGCTCGTCGGCTCGACGATGGTGCCGCCCGGACCGAGCTGGCCCTTCGCCTCGGCGTCGTCGATGATCCGCGTCGCGATGCGGTCCTTCGCGGAGCCGCCCGGGTTCATGTACTCCACCTTGACCAGGACCTTGGCTGCCAGGCCCTGGGTGACGGTGTTGAGCTGAACGAGCGGGGTGTTGCCGATCAGGTCGATCACGGAATTCGCATAGCGCACGACAGAAGAGTCTACGTCGTGGCTGTGATGGGAGGTCCGGAAACGACGCGTGAGAAGGTCCGGAGATGACGTGTGCGGTCCGGTACCGGCATTTGGGATCCGGGAACGACGCAGGAGGAACGTTTCAGGTGCCCAGTGACGGCACTGGCTTCGCCTGCTGCACGTGCAGGCTCGCGTACACGCCGCCCCGTTCGAGGAGTTCCTCGTGCGTGCCGCGTTCCACGATCCTCCCGCCGTCGACGACGAAGATGACGTCCGCATCGCGCACCGTCGACAGCCGGTGTGCGATCGCGATGGTCGTCCGGCCGCGGGATGCCGTGTCCAGCGCAGCCTGCACGACCCGTTCCGAGATGGAATCGAGCGCGCTCGTGGCCTCGTCGAGGATGAGCACCGGCGGGTCCTTCAAGAGCACGCGAGCGATCGCGATGCGCTGCTTCTCGCCGCCGGACAGCCGGTATCCGCGCTCCCCCACCACGGTGTCGTACCCGTCTGGGAACGACGCGATGGTGGTGTGGATGTTCGCCGCGCGGGCTGCGTCCTCGAGCTCCCGGTCGGTGGCGTCCGGCTTCGCGTACCGCAGGTTCTCCGCGATGGTGGCGTGGAAGAGGTATGTCTCCTGGCTGACGATGCCGATGTGCCGGACGAGCTCCTCCTGCCGGAGGTCCCGGACATCAGTGCCCGCGAAGCGGACCGTCCCGCTTGTCGCCTCGTACAGGCGCGGGAGGAGGTACGACACGGTGGTCTTGCCGGCGCCGGAGGGACCGACGAACGCGGCGAACTGACCCGCCGCGAGTTCGAACGACATTCCGCGGAGCGTCGGCTTGTCCGGTTCTCCATCCGGGTAGACGAACGTGACGTCCTCGAACGCGACCTGCCCCACCTTCGACTCGTCGACGGTGTGGGCGTCCGGGGCATCCTGGATGGCGGGATGCAGATCGAGGTACTCGAAGATGCGCGCGAAGAGCGCCCCGGACGTCTGGAGGTCGAGCACGACGCGGAGAAGACCGACGGTCGGGAACAGCAACCGAGACTGCACCGTCGTGAAGGCGACGATCGTGCCCGCCGTGATCGGCACGCCTCCCATGATCAGGTACGCCGCGACGAGGTAGATGATGGCCGGGATGACCGACAGGAAGATCTGCACGATGGCGAAGAACCACTGGCCGGACATCTGCTGGCGCACCTGCAGCCGGATCTGGTTCCGGTTCTCCCGTTCGTAGCGGTCGGTCTCGCTGCGCTGCTGGTTGAAGCTCTTGGCGAGCAGGATGCCCGAGACGCTGAGCGTCTCTTGCGTGATCGCCGTCATGTCGGAGAGGGACTCCTGCGTCTGCCCCGCGATCTTCGCTCGCACCCGACCCACGCGGCGCTGCGCGATCACCAGGAGCGGCAGGAGCACGACGGCGACGATCGTCATCTGCCAGCTCAGCAGGAGCATCGCGACGACCGCGGCGATGACGGTCACGGTGTTGCCGAGCACCGACGAGATCGTGTTGTTGAGGACGCTTGCCACCCCGCCCACATCGTTCTGCAACCTGGACTGGATGACACCGGTCTTGGTCCGCGTGAAGAACGCCAGCTCCATCCGCTGCAGGTGCGCGAACAGCCGCATCCGCAGCGCTCCCATCACCGCGTTCCCGACCGTCGCGGTGAGGTAGGTCTGCCACACGCTGATGCCGGCCGACACGATCCACAACCCGACCATCGCCGTGACGAGGACGCCGAGGACGGGCAGGTTCGGCTCGCCGGAGGGCGGGAACAGCCCGAGATCGAATGCACGCTGCGTCAGGAGCGGTGGCACGACGCTGATGGCCGCGCCGAGGAGAACGAGGACGACCGTGCCGATGATCGCGTTGCGGTGCCCGGCGAACAGGTTCACGGTGCGTCGGAGCAGGTGCGGGATCTGCGGCGCATCCGCGTTCGCGGAGCGCTGCGCGTCCGGGTCGCCGCCGGAGATGCGGCTGCCGCGCATCCCCCCGCTCCGCATGCCGCCGCCGCTCGCGACCGAGTCCATCCTGCTCACAGCACGAGGCTAGCCCCGCCGGCCGCATGCCGAGGTCCAGGAGGCGGTGGCTGTGGAGAAGCGACCGACCGGCCCGAGCCTCCGACGACGAAGGCCGCCGCCCCGAAGGGGACGACGGCCTGCGCGTGACACGGGTGTTACTTGACGGTGACCGAGGCGCCGGCGCCCTTGAGCTGCTCGGCGGCCTTGTCGGCGGTCTCCTTGTTGACGCCCTCGAGGACGTTCGCGGGGGCACCGTCGACGAGCGCCTTCGCCTCACCGAGGCCGAGGCTGGTGAGCGCGCGCACCTCCTTGATGACCTGGATCTTCTTGTCACCGGCGGCCTCGAGCACGACGTTGAACTCGGTCTGCTCCTCGACCTCCTCGGCGGGGGCGGCCGGGCCGGCGGCACCGGCAGCGGCGACCGGGGCGGCGGCGGTGACCTCGAAGACCTCTTCGAACTTCTTCACGAAGTCCGAGAGCTCGATGAGCGTGAGCTCCTTGAATGCCTCGATGAGCTCGTCCTGGGACAGCTTTGCCATGATGTTCTCCTGTTACGTGGTGGTGATGCTACGTGGTGTGGTTGACGACCGCGGGCCGATTCAGGCCGCGGACTCCTGCTTCTCGCGCAGTGCCTCGACGGTGCGAACGGCCTGCGAGAGGGGTGCGTTGAACAGATACGCCGCACCGAACAGCGAGGCCTTGAAGGCGCCGGCCAGCTTGCCGAGCAGCACCTCCCGCGACTCGAGATCGGCGAGCTTGTCCACCTCGGTGGCGGTCAGCGGGTTTCCGTCGAAGTACCCGCCCTTGACCACGAGCTGAGGGTTCGCCTTGGCGAATGCACGCAGCGACTTCGCGACGGCGACGGTGTCACCGTGCACGAAGGCGATCGCGGACGGACCGGCGAGCTCGTCGTCGAACGACGAGATGCCTGCCTCGTTGGCAGCGATCTTCGTGAGCGTGTTCTTCACCACGGCGTACGTGGCGTGCTCACGGATGGATCCGCGCAGCTCCTTGAGCTGTGCGACCGTGAGACCGCGGTACTCGGTGAGCAGGACGGCGTTCGAGTTGCGGAAGGACTCCGACAGCTCGGCGACCGCAGCTTCCTTGTTCGCCATGGTTCTCCTAATGGGGTCGTGTGCCGGGAGCCCCGGGCTCGCACACATGAAAAAAGCCCCGGCGCAGAGGCTCGGAGCGTGACCCACATCGGAACGATGTCAGGAGCAGTTCGGAACACCTGCGCTGGTTGCCTCACACGAGTGAGAGCCTTCGACCCGAATGCCTGCGACAGTGTGGACACTGCACGAGCACGCGGATAACCGGCGGTCTTTGGCTCCGAGAACCATAGCAGCCGGACGGGAGGCACGGCAACCGCCCGCCCCGCAGGCGTCAGCCCGCCTCCGGCTCGGCGACGGGCTCGACAGCCGCGGACGCGGCCGCCGCCGCCGCCGCGTGCTCGTACGACCGCTGGTCGCGCGGCAGGTGCACGGTGAACACGGTGTTCCCGGGCGCGCTCGCCACCGAGACGGTGCCGCCGTGCGCCTGCACGACCGCGTCGACGATGGCGAGTCCGAGGCCGGTCGACCCGGCGTTGCGGGACCGGGAGCTGTCGCCGCGGGCGAACCGCTCGAAGAGCTTCGGCAGGAACTCGGGCGGGATCCCCTGCCCGGTGTCGGCGACGATCAGGTCGACACCACCGGGGGCGCCTGGAGCCGCCGGGGTGCGGCGGATGCCGACCCGGATCCGAGTGCCGTCGGGGGTGTGGGTGCGGGCGTTCGTCACGAGGTTGACGACGACCTGGTGCAGCCGGGCGGCGTCGCCCACGATCACCACCGGCTCCTCGGGCAGGTCGATCTCAATGGGATGGGCGGGGCTGGCCGCGTGCGCGTCGTTGACGGCGTCGAGCACCAGTCCGGTCAGGTCCACGTCGTCGAACTGGATCTCACGGCCCTCGTCGAGGCGGGCGAGCAAAAGCAGGTCCTCGACCATACCGGTCATCCGGATCGACTCGGACTCGACACGGCTCATGGCGTAGACGACGTCCTCGGGCAGGTCCACGGTCATGCGGCGGGTGAGCTCGGCGTATCCGCGGATGGAGGCGAGCGGGGTTCTGAGCTCGTGGGAGGCGTCGGCCACGAACTGCCGGACCTTCTCCTCGCTCGCGGCACGGGCGCGCATCGCCTCGCCGATGTGGCCGAGCATGCGGTTGACGGCTGCACCGACCCTCCCGACCTCGGTCCTGGGATCGGTGTCCGCCGTGGGAACGCGGACGTCGGCGAGCGCGTCGCCGCGTTCGAGCGGCATCCGGGCGACGGCGGTCGCGGTCTCGGCGACCCGTTCGAGCGGTCGGAGCGAGCGGCGGACGGTGAGCGCGGCGACGATCGACGCCGCGACGAGCGCGATCACCATGACGATGAGGACGACCGCGACGAGGTTCCACACGCTGGCGTACACCGACGCCATCGGGAGCCCGATGACGAGCACACCCGATGAGGTCTGCACCGCCGCCACCCGGTACTCGTCGGCGTCGCCGCCGAGGTCCACGGTCTGCGCGCCGGTGTCGACGGTCGCCTGACCGAGCACCTGTGCCTGTGCGGTCGTGATCTGCTCAAGCGAGCCGTCGTCCTGCAGGATCGTGCCGATGACGCGGTTCCCGCTGATGAAGTACGCGGTGAGGGTGCCTGCCGACTGCCCGGACGGTCGGCCGAGGCCGTCGCCGGGGCCGCCGCCGAACTGCGGATCGGTGAGGACGTTCTGCGCGCGCTTCGTCGCGTTCTCGATCTGGCCGTCGATGTTCGCGGTCTGGATCGACGCGAGCGCGATGACCGAGCCGGCGCCGATGACCGCACTGACGGCGATGACGAGCGCGACGATGCTGAGCACGAGCCGTCGGCGGAGTGTCATCGGTGTCTCTCCGGCATGGGGCGTCCGAGCGGGCGATGGCAGCCGCTCCGGTCGAGGTGGCGCGGACCGGTCACGAGGTCGGCTTGATGACGTATCCGACGCCGCGAACGGTGTGGATCATCGGCTCCTCGCCGGCGTCGATCTTCTTCCGCAGGTAGGAGATGTAGATCTCCACGACGCTCGACTTGCCGCCGAAGTCGTAGCTCCAGACGCGGTCGAGGATCTGCGCCTTCGACAGCACGCGGCGGGGGTTGCGCATGAGGAAGCGCAGCAGCTCGAACTCGGTGGCGGTCAGCTCGACCGGCCGGCCGTTCCGGTGCACCTCGTACGACTCCTCGTCGAGCACGAGGTCGCCGACCGTGATCCGCGAATCGCCGGCCTCGGTGATGCTGATCTGCGAGCGTCGGATGAGGCCGCGGAGCCGGGCGACGACCTCCTCGAGCGAGAACGGCTTGGTCACGTAGTCGTCGCCGCCGGCGGTGAGCCCGCTGACGCGGTCCTCGACGCTGTCCTTCGCGGTGAGGAACAGCACCGGGGTGTCGTCGTTGTTCTGGCGGAGGCGGTTGAGCACCTGCAGACCGTCGAGGTCCGGCATCATGACGTCGAGCACCATGGCGTCGGGCTTGAACTCGCGCACCTTGGTCAGCGCGTCCTGTCCGCCGTTCGCGCTCTTGACCTCCCATCCCTCGTATCGGAGGGCCATGGAGAGCAGGTCGGTGAGGCTCGCCTCGTCATCGACGACCAGGATGCGCAGTGGGGTGCCGTCGGAACGGGTGAGTCGCGGGGCTGCTGATGGCTGGGAAATGGTCACACTGTTGAGTATCGAGCTGTTCCTATGAACGGACTGTGTCGAGTCGGAGGGCCACCTGTGGTTTCGCATGCACGCCCTTCAGGTGCGGCAATGAGCCCCGATGTACTTAGGGAGTTCATAGGACCGTCAAGCGTGGATCACAGGGGCCCTCTTTACCGTCTCCTCGTCGGCCCCGTTGCGCTTCCTGCACGGCGGTGATCATCAGCCGGCCCTTGCGAGGAGAACCATGTTCCTGACCTATCTCAGGCGCGAACTGACGAACCGGAAGAAGCAGACGGTCATCATTGCCATCGGCATGGCCCTTGCGATCGCGCTCGTCATCATCGTGTCGTCGATCGCCGGTGGCGTGAAGGCCGCCCAGGCGAGCGTGCTGCAGTCCGTGTACGGCGTCGGCACCGACATCACCATCTCGAAGACGTCCACGCCCGACACGAGCGGTGGGCGCCCGAGCTTCAACTTCGGCTCGCAGCCCGGGTCCGACGACAGCGACTCGAGTGGCAGCGGTTCCACCGACCTGTCCCAGTCCCGGCTCTCCGTCGCCCGCGGTTCTGACACGTTGTCCGAGTCCGCGATCAAGAAGGTCACCGCGACGGACGGCGTCTCCGCCGCGACCGGGGTCCTGACGCTCAGCAACAGCACGTTCTCCGGCACGGTGCAGCAGCAGAGCGGGACGGACAGCTCCTCGACCACCGACGGGTCGGCGCAGCAGCCGCCCTCGGGCGGGGCCGGCGGGGCTGGCGGGTTCGGCGGCGGCTCCTTCAACGTCGACGAGTTCTCGGTCACCGGTATCCCGGTGACCGGTGACGCGGTGGGTCCGCTCACGAGCGCCGAGCTCGACAAGGGCCGCTCCTTCACGGCGTCCGACGCCGGCAAGGACGTCGTCGTGCTCGACAAGACCTACGCGAAGAGCGAGTCAAAGGCCGTCGGCGACACGATCTCGATCGGCGGCACCGACTTCACCGTCATCGGCATCGTCGCCTCGACGTCGTCCGACTCGGCGACCGCGTCGAACACGTACATCCCGCTCGACACCGCTCAGGCGCTCGCCGACCTCGACGGCAAGGTCACCTCGATCTACGTGTCCGCGACCTCGTCGTCGGATGTCGACACGATCAAGGCGAGCCTGCAGAAGACGCTGTCGAGCGCGACCGTGTCCACCGAGTCCGACCTCGCGTCGAGCGTCTCCGGCTCGCTGTCCACGGCGTCGAGCCTCGTGTCGAACCTCGGCACGTGGCTGTCGATCCTCGTCCTCGCCGCCGCGTTCCTCATCGCGATCCTGTTCACCATCTCCGGGGTCTCCCGCCGCACCCGTGAGTTCGGGACGCTCAAGGCCATCGGCTGGTCGAACGGCCGCATCACCCGCCAGGTGGCGGGCGAGTCCCTCGTGCAGGGCATCATCGGCGGCATCGTCGGTGCAGCCGTCGGCCTCATCGGCATCCTCGTCGTGAATGTCATCTCCCCCACCATCTCGGCGAGCGCGTCGACCACGAACGGCGGTCGCAGCGGCAGCGGCGGTCCCGGTGGCAGCGGCGGCGGGATGCCTGGAGGCGCGGCGTCGGCTGCTGCCGGCTCAGGGTCCGGTGCCGGCACGATGCCGCAGGGCGGCTTCGGCGGCGCGCAGTCGACGGCGTCGACCACCGACGTCGTGCTGCATGCCCCCGTGACGGTCGAGATCATCCTCGTCGCAATCGGCCTGGCGATCGTCGGCGGGCTGCTCGCCGGTGCGCTCGGCGGCTGGCGTGCCTCCCGGCTCCGTCCGGCCGAGGCGCTGCGGAGCGTCGCCTGATGGCCGGGCCCACCGGGACCGGCACCGTGCCGACGTTCCCTCCCTCCCCCACATCCGTTCCCCACCCTGGAGACGACACCATGAGCACCACGGAGACCACCGCGACGCCGGGGACGCCGAGCGCGCCGGCCGCGCCGATGTACCGGCTGCGCGGACTCGGCAAGAACTACACGCAGAAGAACAAGCAGGTCACCGCCCTGACCAATGTGGACCTCGAGATCCCCGTCGGCCAGATGGTCGCGATCCAGGGCCCGACCGGCGGCGGCAAGTCGACCCTCCTGCAGATGCTCGGAGCGCTCGACCGCCCGACCCGGGGGGAGATCCGGCTCGGCGACCACGACATCGCAACACTCGGTGACCGCGCGCTCACCGAGATCCGTGCCACCGAGATCGGCTTCGTCTTCCAGAGCTTCAATCTCATCCCGACCCTGACCGCACTCGAGAACGTCGAGACGGCGTTCACCGGGACGCTCGCGAGCCGGTCGAAGGACGAGATCCGTAACCGTTCCGTGGAGGCCCTGCAGGGCGTCGGCCTCGGCGAGCGGCTCGATCACCTGCCGGCGGAGCTCTCCGGAGGTCAGCAGCAGCGGGTCGCGATCGCGCGGGCACTCGTGAAGAACCCGAGCGTGCTCCTGGCGGACGAGCCGACGGGTGCGCTTGACGAGGCGACCCGCGACGAGATCATGACGATCATCGAGCGGCAGTGGAAGGACCGCGGCCTGACGGTCGTCATCGTCACGCACGACTCGTGGGTCGCGCGTCGGGCCGAGCGCCGGCTGCACATCAAGCAGGGTCAGGTGCGGGACGTCTAGTCTCGTCGGAACGGTCGAGCATGCGCGACGCGCCGGTGCCCAGAGTGGGCATCGGCGCGTCGCGTCTGTCGGGGCAGAATCTCACAGCTCCCAGATGCCGTCCTCGGGCTGCGCGACGTACGGCTCGCACCAGCCGTAGCGGAGGCGGGCCGTCGCACGGTCGTACGCCTCGACCAGGTCGAAGTCGCGGAGCATGCTCTGCAGGGTCAGACCCTCGGACATCGCCAGGAGCTGCTCGGCACCGCGGGCGGGATCCATGTTCCAGTGCTCGCGCCCCGCGGCGACGTCGCGCTCCAACGACTGCTTGAGGAACCCGTAGTAGAGGGCGTACTGCTGGCGGTAGTACTCGGACGCCGGGTGCGTGGGGCGGGAACCTGCGCTGAAGGTCGCCATGAGCAGACGGACCAGCGCCGGGTCCTCGACGTTTCCGGCGACGGTCGCACGGAGGAATGCCACGGCGCCGTGCTCGTCGGCGACGCTCTGCAGGGCGAACATTCGGTCGCCGTTCCACCGATCGATGGTGGCGACGACGACGCTGTCCCAGTCCGGGAAGTGCTGTTCGACCTCCGCGAGCGGGATGCCGGCTTCCTCGGCCACGTCCGCCAGAACGCATCCCGCGTAATCCCTGGCGCGGAACATCGCGATCGCGGCGTCGATGATGTGCGTGCGTTGGGAGACGCTCTGCTGCCGCTCCCCGGTCAAGTTGCTCATCCTGCTGGTCCTGTCGTCACCGATGCCGCCCGCGACGGTCGTCCTCCGGGCCGCTCACCTGTTTATCGGAATCCCCGCTTCGGCTCGACCCCACGTCAGGGGCACAGCCCGTGGTGCCGGCCACCCGACCAGGCCCTGCCGTCGCCTGAGCATCACAGTATTCGCATAGGTTTCACATCGGCACTCGATAGCGGACGCTTTGATACTGGGTGCATGAAGTCGACCATTCGCCAGCGCGGCACCGCCGCGACGATCGCCTCCCTCCTGCTCCTCGCCGGCCTGACGGCATGCAGCACCGATGACACCAGCACCGCTTCCGACAGCAGCTCCTCGAGCGTGTCCAGCTCGTCGTCAGCGAGCCCCTCCTCGTCGAGTTCGGCCGCCACGACGACCACCGCGAGCCCCTCGCTCGAGACGCTCGTGGCGGAGGTGACGAGCAAGTTCACGCAGGCGACGTACGCGGACGACGAGACGGGCTCCTCGCTGCCGTACAACATCTACCTCCCCGACGATTACGACCCGTCGAAGACCTACCCGGTCGTGCTGTACATCGCCGACTCGAGCCTCGTCGGCCAGGACGTCACGGCCCCGCTGTCGCAGTACGGAGCCCTGATCTGGGCCAGCGACGAACAGCAGGCGACGCAGGAGAGCATCGTCATCGTGCCGGAGTACCCGGAGGTGATCCTCGACGACCACGGCAGCTACACCACCACCGACTACGTGGAGATGACCGCACGCCTGGTGGAGTACATCGAGGACAAATACAGCGTCGACACGGACCGCGTCTACGGGACCGGCCAGTCGATGGGCGCGATGACCGTCATGTACCTCGCGGCGGAGCACCCCGACCTGTTCGCGGCCGAGATGATCGTCTCCGGACAGTGGGACCCGAGCACGCTCGCCAACCTCGCCGACGAGAAGTTCGTCTACTTCGCCGCCGGCGGCGATGAGAACGCGACCGGCGGACAGACCGACGTGGAGGCGATCCTCAAGGACGCCGATGTCGAGTACGGCACCGCCAGCGTCGACGCCACGTGGTCCTCCGAGGAGATCGAGTCCACGATCAGCTCGCTCCTCGCCAACGGGAACGACACGAACTTCGCGACGTTCACCACCGGTTCCGTCCTGGAGGTCAGCGGCAGCAGCAGCTCCTCCAGCATGGGCAGCAGCGAGCACATGGCCTCCTTCCAGCCGGCGTACGAGATCGGCGCCGCACGCGACTGGCTGCTCAAGCAGACGGCGTGACGCGCCCCGGTCGTGGCCGCAACGCACCTGGACCGGGGATCAGCGGGCCTCCACGGGGTAGTCGCAGTACGCGAACCACGTGGAGTCCGGCGCCCACGGCGGCACGTTGACGGTTCCCTGGCCGCCGACGTCGATCGTCACGAGGGTCTGCGGGGCCTTTCCCAGCGCAGCGCCGGTCGCGGCGCCGGGAAGCATCCGCAGCTCGACGCGGCGGTCCGCCGGGTGCCCCTCGGTCCCGGGCTCGAACGACAGGTAGAGCAGATGGGCGCCGTCGGGCGACGGGTGCGGGAACCAGTTGACCCGCTCGTCCCTGGTGAGCTGGACCGGGGCCGGCAGCACCGCCTCCGCGCTCCCCGCCCCCGAGGCCGGCGTGCTGCTCCCGTACCCGTACCCGTACCCGGGCCCGGCATGCTGAGCGGCAGCGCCGCGAGTTGCGCATGGCCGGGCTCGGTGCTCCACCGGTCCGTGGTGAACAGCACGGCGGACCCGTCCGGTGTGAACAGGCAGCCGTCATCCTGGTGCTCGTCGTGGGTCAGGAACGTCGGCTCCCCCGTCTCCGGGTCGACGAGCGCGACGTTGGTGGACCACGCTCCGCCCGCCGGGGTCCCGCCGACGATCACCGCGAGCGACGAGCCGTCCGGCGCGATGCCGTGCAGGTAGAACTTGCGCCCTCCCGCCACCGACCCGGCGTCGGTGATGCGAACCGCCGGCGTGCTCGTGGTGCCGTCCGGGAGCGCGACCCGATACAGGTCGCCGTCGCGCGCGGACACCACGATCGATGTGCCGGACGGGTCGAGCACGTGGTCGTTGTTGATCTCCGGGACGCCGTCGAGCGGCACGCGCATCAGGTCCGCCTCGGACAGCACCGTCGGGGCGGGTGGAACCGGCAGGGTGAAGAGGTCTCCGTTGCCGTTCACCACGAGCGTCTGCCCGTCCGGAAGCACGTTGGGCGCTTCGACGAGCACGGTCGCGCTCTCGAACACGACGCGCGCCTCACCCGTCCGCACGTCGTACACGTGCACCCGGCTCGTCTGACCGGGGCGGAGCTGACGCCCCCGCGCTGCTGTCGTCATGGATTCATCCTCTCGGATCCTCGACGTCGCGCACGTCCTCGACGTCCCGCGCCTACTTGACCGCACCGGCCGTCAGGCCGGCGACGAACTGCCGCTGGACGATCAGGAACGCGACGACGACGGGGATCGAGACGACGAGGGACGCCGCCATGATCTGGTTCCAGTAGACGTTCGTCTGCGTGGAGTACTGCTGCAGACCGACGGCGAGCGTCTGCGAGTTGCCGTTCGTCAGGACCGAGGCGAACAGCACCTCCCCCCAGCTCGTCATGAACGCGTAGATCGCGACCGCGACGATGCCCGGGCGCGCGGCCGGCAGGATCACCCGGAACAGCGCACCCATCGGGCCGGAGCCGTCGACCATCGCGGCCTCGTCGAGTTCCCGGGGGATGCTCTCGAAGTACCCGGCGAGCATCCAGATCGAGAACGGGAGCACGAACGTCAGGTACGTGATCACGAGGCCGAGCTGGGTGCCGACGAGCTGGATGCCGAGCAGCTGGTCGAGGTTGACGAAGATGAGGTACAGCGGCAGCAGGAACAGCACGCCTGGGAACATCTGCGTCGCGAGGATCGCGGTGGTGAATGTGCTGCGACCGCGGAACTTCCATCGGGACACCGCGTACGCGGCGAAGATCGCGATGGCGAGCGAGAACAGCGTCGCGATCGTGCAGACCACGAGGCTGTTGAGGAAGTACGTCGCGAGCGGGACCGTCGACCAGATCTGGACGAACGGCTCGATCGTCAGGTGGTGCGGGATCCACGTGAACGCGCCCTGCACGTCGCCGAGCGACTTCAGCGACGACGTGATCATGACGTAGAGCGGGATCACCGTGAACACCGTCAGCAGGACGATGACGATGACGCGGAAGAACTTGGACGCGGTCGTCTCACGCACGCTGGGACCTCCGGTTCGTGAAGAGCAGGTATCCGCCGGTGACGACGAGCAGGAACAGCAGGAGCAGCACGCTCATCGCCGCACCGGAGCCGAAGTTCCAGGTGATGAAGGACGCGTTGTAGATGTGGAACGAGATGAGGTCGGCCGCGGGCGGCTGCGCCGTCGAGCCGAACAGCACGTAGGGCGTGTTGAAGTCGTTGAACGTCCAGAGGAACATCACGAGCACGAGCGTGACGTTGACGGACCGGACCATGGGAAGCGTGATGCTCCGCCACTGACGGAACGGACGGGCGCCGTCCACGGACGACGCCTCGTAGACGTCCTGCGGGATCGACTGGAGGCCCGCCATGAGCATGAGGAACGCGAACGGCCACAGACGCCAGATGGCGACGACGACGATCGCGCCGAACGCGTTGTTGCCGATGAGCCAGAACGGCGCGTTGTCGGTGAGATGCAGCTGGTCGACGAGGATGTGGTTGATCGCGCCGGTGTCGCGCTGAAACATGAACTTCCAGGCGATGATGCCGGCGTAGAGCGGAAGCGCGTAGGGCACGAGGAACAGCGTGCGGAACAGCCCGCGGCCGGCGAACGGCCGCTGCAGGGCGACGGCGGCCGCCATCCCGAGCGTCCAGGAGATGCCGACCACGAGGATCGTGAACGCGATCGTGATGAGGAACGAGTTGAGGAGTCCCTTGCCGATGGCCTGGTTGACGTCGACGGCCACGGCGTAGTTGTGGAGCCCGGCCCAGGGTGCGGCGGACCAGTTCGCGATGAAGTACTTGGTGAGCTGGACGAGGCTGATCCAGATACCGACGAGCATCGGCACGATGTGGATGAGCAGCTCGAACACGATGGCCGGGGCGAGGAGCGCGTACGGCAGCCACTGCGTGGGGCGTCGGCGCTTCGGGGGCTTGTTGGCGAGCGTCGTTCGGGAGTCGGTGAGGAGCTCTGCGGCGCGGGACGACTCTGGCAGGACCGTCGTTGACATGGGTGACCTTCCGGCGGGAGGTGTGATGCGAAAGGGGTCGACGCCCCGGTCGGCGGCGGAAGTGCCGCCGTCCGGGGCGTCGGTGCGGCGGATCAGCCGTTCGCCTGGGACACCTGGTCCTGAGCGGTCTGGAGTGCCGACTTGATGTCGCTCGTCGAGACGGTGCTGCCGGTGGCGATCTTCGCGAACATGCTGTTCATCGCCTTGCCGACGGTGGACTCGAACTGGTCCTCCGCCGGGACGAGCGGCAGGGGCTTCGCCATCGTGTTGTAGATCGTCAGGAAGGTCTTGGTCTCCTCGGTCTGGTCGGTCGCGTTCGCGGCGCTCTTGAGCACCGGCAGCGCGGCGTACGGCTTGTCGAGGGTGGCCTGGGTGGACTCGCTCGTCATGTACTTGACGAACTTCAGCGCGCCGGCCTGGTTCTCCGTGTTCTTGAACACGGACAGGTTGATGCCGGCCGGGAAGCTCGCGATCTGCTCGCCGCCCTCGGGTGCCGGGAAGGGCACGACGCCGTACGCGTCAGAGGCCATGCCGTTCGACTCGATGGTGGCGTTCGCGTTGTTCTGGTTGAGGATCATCGCGGCCTTGCCCGTGGCGAACGAGGCCGTCGACTGCGACGCGTTGTCGAACTGCGCGTCCGAGGTGTTCACGGCGTGCTGCGTCTGCATGAGGTCGAGATAGCGCTTGATGCCGTCGACGTTCGCGCTCGAGGCGAACGTCGGGTCGCCCTTCTTGTTGAACCAGCTGCCGCCGTTCTGCGCCGAGTTGATGAACGCGAAGTGCACGTTCTCGGTGTACGAGCCGGCCGCGAGAGAGAAGCCGTAGACGTCGTTCGCGGGGTCGGTGAGCTTCTCCGCGTCGGAGCTGAGTTCCGACCAGGTCGTCGGCGGCTGGAGGCCCGCGTCCGCGAACATCTGCTTGTTGTAGTACAGGCCGTAGGCGAGACCGTAGAGCGGAACGCTCGTGACGTCCTTGCCGGGCGCGCCACCGGTGGACAGCGGCACGGAGGCGAACTTGTCCTTGCCGCCGATCGCCTTCATCTCGGAGGATCCGAACGGCAGGAACGCGCCGGTCGCCTGGAGCGAGGTCGCCCAGGTGTTGCCGATGTTGACGACGTCCGGGCCTTGACCGGAGGTGACGGCCGTCTGGATCTTCGTCTGGAGGTCGTTCCAGCCAATGACCTGGAGGTCCACCTTGATCCCGGTCTCGTCCGTGAACTTGTCGAGGACGGGCGTGAGCACCTCCTTGTCGTTCTCAAGGCTGGTGCCCTGGTTGCTCGCCCAGTAGGTGAGGGTCTTCGAGTCTCCGGACGAGTCTGACGACCCGGATGATCCTGAGGAACAGGCCGCGAGGCCGGTGACCGACAACGCCGCGGCGGCGATGACGGCGAGTGTGCGGGCTGTGGTGCGCATGACGCTCTTCTTTCTCGTCGTTGAGAGGGGTACTTCAGTGGTGCTGGATGTGATGCGGTGCAGGGGTGTGATGGTCGGGTGGGGCGATGCGGGCGGCGTCAGCTGAGGGTCGCCGCCGCGGGGTCCCAGTCCTCGGGAAGCGTGGGACTCGGCGCGACGCTGCTGCCGACGAGCACCGCCTCGCGCCGCTCGGCGGCCTCGGTGATCGAGACCATGACGTCGAGCACGTGGTAGGCGAGCTCGCCGGGGACGCGCTCCGGCTCGTCCGCGCGGATCGCCCGTGCCAGCTCGACGACGCCCGTGCCACGCGAGTACGTCGACCCGACCGCGGGAACGGTCGCGCCGTCCTCGTGCTCGGCCGTGTACAGCGTGCTGTCGCCGTCGAAGTTGTTCGGGTCCGGGAACACGACGGTCCCCTGCTCCCCCGACACCTCGACGAATCCGGCTCGTTTGCGTTGGGATTCGAAGCTGAAGAGGGTCTGCGCGCTGCCGCCGCCCTCGAACTCGATGAGCGCCGAGTACGACGTCGGCACCTCGACCGGGAACTCGGTGCCGGCCCTCGGACCGGATCCGATCACACGGGTCGACATAGCGGTGGAGGAGGTCGCGCTCACCCTGGCGACCGGCCCGAAGGTCTGCACGAGGGTGGTCAGGTAGTAGGGGCCGATGTCGAAGAGCGGTCCCCCGCCGACGGCGAAGAGGAACTCTGGATTCGGATGCCACGACTCCGGACCGGGGCTCTGCAGGATCGCGACGGCGTTGAGCGGCCGGCCGATGGCTCCTGAGCCGATCGTCCTGAGGGCGGTCTGCAGACCCGCCCCGAGGAACGTGTCGGGCGCGACGCAGACGCGCTTGCCAGCAGCACGGGCGGCCGCGAGCAGGGCCTGGCCGCTCTCGCGATCGAGCGCATAGGGCTTCTCCCCCCACACGTGCTTGCCGGCCTGCACGGCCCTGGTGGCGACGTCGACGTGCGCGGCGGGGATCGTCAGGTTGACGACGATCTCGACGGCCTCGTGCGCGAGGAGCTCCTCGACCGAGCCGGACCCCGGAACGCCCCACTTCTCCGCCTGAGCGGCGGCGCGCGGCTCGTCGAGGTCCGCGATGAACAGGACCTGCACGTCCGGGAACACGGTGAGGTTCGACAGGTACTGGTCGCTGATGACGCCGGCGCCGATGATGCCGACGCCGACGCGGCCGGTGCCGGTCATGCCCGCGCCTCGGAGAGGTAGGCGAAGGACCCCGCGAGGGCCTCGAAGACGTCACCGTCGTGGTCGTCGAGCTCGACGACGCGGAGGGCGTTCGGTGCGGCGGCGAGGATCTCCTGTACCGGCATCGACCCCGAGCCCACCGCGGTCTGCTCCGTGTCGTTCTTGTTCTTGGGGCCGTCCTTGACGTGCAGGAGCTGGACGCGATCGCCCAGGCGCCGGAGGAACGCGGGCGCGTCCTCACCGCCGACCTCGCACCAGTAGGTGTCGAGCTCGAGCACCACGTCGTCGCCGAGCGCACCGGCGAACACCTCGAGGGCGGGGGCGCCGTCGATGCGGTTCTCCAGCTCGAACGCATGGTTGTGGTAGCCGATGGTCAGTCCGCGGTCCGCGGCCTGCTCGGCGATGCCGGTCAGCTCACGGGCGATCGCCTCGACGTCGTCCCGGGTGGTCCAGCGGGCCTCATCGATGTGCGGGTCGATGACCGTCGCGATCCCGAGCTGCGCGGACGCCTGCAGGATCGCCTCCACGTCCTGGCCGAGCAGCTTCGCGTGGCCGCTCGGTGCGGTCAACCCGGCGCCGGCGAGCGCCGTCGCGTACTCGTCGACGCGATCGGTGTAGCCGTAGAGCTCCACCTGGGTGTAGCCGATGCCGGCGACGCGTTGCAGCGTGCCCGGGAGATCGGCCGCGATCGCGTCGCGGACGGTGTACAGCTGGACCGAAAGTGGTGATGCCACGGTTCTCCTCGTCGAGTACTGCGTTGGGGCGTCGGCGACCTGCCCCTGCACGAGGAGTGGTCGTCGTCGGCCGTCGCTCACACTACGAGCGCTTCTGCCGACAGTCAAGCAAAAGTGCGCGGTTGGCCGTCGCCTTTCTTGCCCGGCCCGGCAGATGTGTGGTTCACTCCACGCATGGTCGATCTGACGCGTGTCGCGGCGCCGGCCACCGTCGGCACCAGCGAGCTCTTCCAGATCCTCCGTGACGGCGTCCCGCGGACCCGCGCTGAACTGGCCACCATGACCGGGCTGTCGCGCTCGACCGTCACCGTGCGGCTCGACGCCCTCGCCGAGACCGGACTCGTCGGCCCCGCCCACACCGCCGCCTCCACCGGCGGCCGCCCACCCGCGCAGGTGGCCCTCCACCCCACCGCCCGCCTCGTCGTCGCGGCGGACATCGGCGCCTCCCACGGAAGGGTCGCCCTCACCGACCTCGTCGGCACCCGACTCGCCACGTCCGATGCCCGCATCGACATCGCCGACGGACCGGTGGCGATCCTCGAGTGGCTCGTCGAGCGTGTCGACGAGCTTCTCATCGGCGTGGAGCGGAGCCGCAGCGACGTCGTCGCGATCGGCATCGGGCTGCCCGGCCCGGTCGAGTTCTCGACCGGACGCCCGGCCAACCCGCCCATCATGCGCGGCTGGGATGCCTTCGACGTGCCGGCGTGGCTCCGCCAGCACATCGACGCGCACGTCCTCGTCGACAACGACGTGAACATCGCCGCGCTCGGTGAACGCGAGCACGCCTGGCAGGACGTCGACCATCTCCTGTTCGTCAAGGTCGCCACCGGCATCGGCTCCGGCATCGTGTCGGAGGGCCGGCTCCAGCGAGGCGCGCAGGGCACCGCAGGCGACATCGGACACGTCCGCGTCTCCCGGGCCGGTGACGTGCCCTGCCATTGCGGCAACACCGGCTGCCTCGAGGCCGTGGCGTCCGGGCCGGCCATCGCCCGTGCCCTCCGGGCAAAAGGCCATGACGTCGCCACGAGCGACGACATCCTCGCGCTCGTCGCGCGCTCCGACATCGACGCGATCGGCGCCGTCCGCCAGGCCGGACGGGACATCGGCGAGGTGCTCGCGACCTGCGTGTCGCTCATGAACCCCTCCGTCATCGCACTCGGCGGGTCGATCGCCCGAGCCGGGGAGCACCTGCTCGCCGGCGTCCGGGAGGTCGTGTACTCCCGGTCCATGCCGCTCGCCACCGAACACCTCGTCATCGCGCAGTCCCGCACCGGTTCCGCCGCAGCGCTGCACGGGGCATCGGCCCTGGCGATCGCGTACGCCCTCTCCCCGACCGGCATCGACGAGATGGTCGCGCTCGCAGAGGACCAGCGGCTCGTCACCTCCTGACCGCGCTGCGGCTGTCGATACGCGACGTCCCGGCGATGGCGCTCGGATGGGAGAGAATCATCCGGTGACCATCGTGCAGCCGACGCTCTCCCTCTGGGACGACGACGACCAGGTGCCCTCCGGCACCGGCCTTCGGCACGGCGCGGGTCAGCAGTCGTTCACCGTCCTGCGGGACCACACCCGCCGGATCCTGGCGCACGCGGAGGACCGGGCCGGGTGGCTGCGGGCACGCGCCGCGGGGATCACCGCGACCGACGCCGCACGTCTGGCCTCGCTGCGCGCAGTGGAGGCGGTGGTCATGGAGAAGCGGTACGGGTCGCGCTTCTCCGGCAACGCCTACACGGAGCACGGGAAGGAACGGGAACCGGTGATCGCCGCATGGGTCGCCGCCACCCACGGCATCCAGCCCTCGAGCGCTCTGTTCCACGCGCGCACGAATCGGGCTCACCTGGCGACGCCCGACGGCGTCGGACACGATCAGGAGGGCCGGCTCCTGCTCGCCGAGATCAAGACGACCGGGTCGTCGTGGGGCCGTGTCCCCCGGCACTACCTTCGGCAGATCTGGTGGCAGCAGTACGTTTTGGGCGCGGACCGCACCCTGTTCGTCTGGGAACGACACGATGCGTTCGTCCCGGTCGCCGACGAGCCGGAGTGCCGGTGGATCGACCGTGACGACGACGCCATCCGCGGGCTCATCGTGCTCGCGGACGCGGTGCTCGACCGCCTGCGTCAGGATCGCGTCGGCGGCACTCGCACCTGACGCCCGGCGCGGCAGTCGCCTGACAGCAATCCGCCGGACCGCGAAGCACGTGGAGAAGCGAGCACCAGACGACGAACGGCCCGCACCGCCGAAGCAGTACGGGCCGGTCGAACGGGACCGAGGTCAGCCGATCACGTTGACGTCGAGCGGGATGCCCGGGCCGAACGTCGTCGAGACGGCACCCTTGGTGACGTAGCGTCCCTTCGAGGAGCTCGGCTTGAGGCGGACGATCTCATCGAGCGCGGTGCTCATGTTCTCGCCGAGCTGCTCGGGGGTGAACGAGGCCTTGCCGACGACGAAGTGCACGTTGGAGTGCTTGTCGACGCGGAACTCGATCTTGCCGCCCTTGATGTCGTTGACGGCCTGCGCGACGTTCGGCGTCACGGTGCCGGTCTTCGGGTTGGGCATGAGGCCACGCGGGCCGAGCACCTTGCCGAGACGACCGACCTTGCCCATGAGCTCCGGCGTGGCGACTGCGGAGTCGAAGGAGGTGTAGCCGCCGGCGACCTTCTCGATGAGCTCGTCGCCACCGACCTCGTCGGCGCCGGCCGCGATGGCCGCCTCAGCTGCCGCACCGGTCGCGAAGACGATGACGCGCGCGGTCTTGCCGGTGCCGTGCGGGAGGATCACGGTGCCGCGCACCATCTGGTCGGCCTTGCGCGGGTCGACGCCGAGCTTCAGCGCGACCTCGACGGTCGAGTCGAACTTGCCCGAGCCGGTCTCACGAGCGAGGTTGACGGCCTCGGTCGGGCTGTAGAACTTGTCGGCCTCGATCTTCGCGGCCGCGGCCTGGTAGGCCTTGGACTTCTTCGCCATGGTTGCTCCTATACGGAAATGTGGTTTGCGAGCCGGCGAGGCTCTCCCACAGAAGGAATTGAAAGGGGGGCCCTACGGAAGAGGCTCAGGCCTCGACGGTGATACCCATGGAACGAGCGGTACCGGCGATGATCTTCGCCGCAGCGTCGACGTCGTTCGCGTTCAGGTCGGCCTGCTTCGTCTCGGCGATCTGACGGACCTGGTCCATCGAGATCTTCGCGACCTTCACGGTGTGCGGGGTCGACGACCCCTTCTGGATACCGGCGGCCTTCTTGATGAGCTCGGCAGCGGGCGGGGTCTTGAGGATGAACGTGAACGAACGGTCCTCGTAGACGGTGATCTCGACGGGGATGACGTTGCCGCGCTGGGACTCCGTAGCCGCGTTGTACGCCTTGCAGAACTCCATGATGTTCACGCCGTGCTGACCGAGCGCGGGACCGATCGGCGGGGCCGGGTTCGCCGCACCGGCGTTGATCTGGAGCTTGATGAGCCCCGTGACCTTCTTCTTCGCTGCCATGTCTCTTCCTTCTCCTGGTGGCGAATGCACGGGGACCCGCGCACTCTCCCGCGGACCCGGCGAATCCGGGCTGCGGTGGCGAGCACCTCCCGGAGAAGATGCCCAAACTCGATAAGTGTACTAGAGCTTCGTGACCTGGTCGAAGCTGAGCTCGACCGGGGTCTCGCGCTCGAAGAGCGAGACGAGGACGGTGAGCTTGCCGCTCTCCGGCTTGATCTCGGAGATCGAACCCGGGAGGCCCGCGAACGAGCCCTCCTTGATCGTGATCGTCTCGCCGACCTCGAAGTCGACCTCGGCCGGCGTGGACCGCTGCGCCGCGGCGCCGCCCTTCGCGCCACCCTTGACCGGCGCGGGCTCGGCGACCTGCACGAGGCTCTTGAGCATCCCGAAGGCCTCGTCGAATCGCAGGGGGGTCGGGTTGTGGGCGTTGCCGACGAACCCGGTGACGCCCGGCGTGTGCCGGACGACCGACCAGCTGTCCTCGTCGAGATCCATCCGGACGAGCACGTAGCCCGGGATCCGGACACGCGTGACGAGCTTGCGCTGGCCGTTCTTGATCTCGACGACGTCCTCCATGGGGACCTCGACCTGGTAGATGTAGTCCTCCATCGTCATCGAGACCATGCGGTTCTCGATGTTCGACTTCACGCGGCGCTCGAAGCCCGCGTAGGAGTGGATGACGTACCACTTGCCCGGCTTCATCCGCAGCTCCGCCTTGAAGGCGTCGTACGGGTCGACCTCGGCCTCGTCGGCGTCCTCGCCCAGGACATCGGCGGCCTCGTCCGCGGCGATCACGGCATCGGCATCGACGACGTCGCCCTCGGCCTCGGCTTCCTCGACCTCGGACTCCTCCTCGTCCTCGACGGCCTCGACGGCGGCCTCGGCCTCGTCGGCGGAGTCGATGTCGAGCGCGTCATCGACCACGGCGTCCGCCTCGGGGTCACGAGCCTCAGCCAGTGCGTTGAGCGTGGCGTCGAGGTCGTCCGCGATGCTGTCGTCGGTGCCGAGCGTCGGATCGTCCTCGCTCTCGACGCTCATGGCCCGCTCCTCGGCGGACTCGACGGAACGGAGCTCGCCGGTCTCGACGTCGCCTTCCTGGTTCTCCTCGACCTCCGAGGACTGCTCTGCAGCGGTCGCGAGGTCGATGTCGTCGCGTGAGGTGTCAGACACTGTCGATTCTTTCCGTTCAATGTGGCGGATCGGGTGGTGGGGTCCTGCCCCATGATGGCACCAGGACCGGTCCCGGCATCAGGATGACGACGCCGTCGCGCGGTGGGGAACCGGCTGTCGCGGCTCCCGCCGACGGCCCCGGAGGACCGCGTCAGAAGATGGAAACCTCGTCAGGCTGTGAGGCCGTTCCCGAAAACCCAGCCGACGAGCGTCCCGAACCCGAAGTCGAGCACGGACACCAGGAACATCATCACGAGCACGAAGGCGAGGACGACACCCGTGTAGCTGAACAGCTCCTTGCGGGTCGGCGTGACGACCTTTCGGAGCTCACCCAGGACCTGACGGATGAACAGGGCGATGGCGGCGATCGGACCGCGGCGCCGTGCGCGGTCCTGCTTGGCCTGGGCGACGACGTCCTCCGCCGTCGGCTCCACTGCTTTACTCGCCACTTCAACCCTTCCCGACTTGCAGGGCGGACAGGACTCGAACCTGCAACCTGCGGTTTTGGAGACCGCTGCTCTACCAATTGAGCCACCGCCCTACGGAAGGGGGTTCCCTTCCGCCGGTGGAAAGTCCAGCTCCATCCACGACCCGTGTTCACCGAGATGGCGACCTCGACGGCCAGGCGCGCGGGATCTTGGCGGACTTCGACCACCGGCGATCAGTGTACGGGAGTCGGTTGCACGGTGTCCACTTGGCGGCCGGGAGGGGCGGCACGCCGGGCGATTCGCCGGCCGTCCGCGCCGATAGGCTTCCGGATGTGAGCACCGAAGCCTCGAGCACCGAACGCCCCCGCATCGCCCGGCGCGTCGCCGCCATCGCAGAATCCGCGACGCTCAAGGTCGACGGACGCGCCAAGGCGCTCCGGGCCCAGGGGCGTCCGATCATCTCCTTCGCCGCGGGCGAGCCGGACTTCGCGACCCCGGACCACATCGTCGACGCCGCAGTCGCCGCCGCACGCGATCCGCGGAATCACCGGTACACGCCGGCCGCCGGCCTCCCCGACCTCCGCGCCGCCATCGCCGCCAAGACGCTCCGCGCATCCGGCGCCGCGGTCCAGCCGTCGCAGGTGATCGTCACGAACGGCGGCAAGCAGGCCGTGTACCAGGCGTTCGCGACCATCGTCGATGCGGGCGACGAGGTCCTCCTGCCCGCCCCGTACTGGACCACCTACCCCGAGGCCATCCGCCTGGCGGGCGGCGTCCCGGTCGAGGTGTTCGCCGGCAGCGACCAGGGCTACCTCGTGACCGTGGAGCAGCTCGAGGCGGCGCGGACCGAGCGCACGAAGGTGCTGCTGTTCTGCTCGCCGTCGAACCCGACCGGCGCGGTGTACTCCCCCGAGCAGACGCAGGCAATCGGCGAGTGGGCGTTCGAGCACGGCATCTGGGTGATCAGCGACGAGATCTACCAGGACCTCGTGTACGACGGCGCCGTCGCCACCGGCATCCTCGCGGCCGTCCCCGAGCTCGCCGACACCACGATCCTGGTCAACGGCGTCGCGAAGACCTACGCGATGACCGGGTGGCGTGTCGGGTGGATGATCAGCCCGAGCGACGTCACGAAGGCGGCCGGCAACCTCCAGTCGCACCTGTCCTCGAACGTGTCGAACGTCTCGCAGCGCGCCGCGATCGCCGCGCTCGAGGGTCCGCAGGACCCCGTGGAGGCGATGCGCGACGCGTTCGACCGCCGGCGCCGGCTGATCGTGGAGGGCCTGAACGCGATTCCGGGTTTCGTCACGCCGACACCCCAGGGCGCCTTCTACGTCTACCCCGACGTCACCGGCCTGCTTGGCCGCGAATGGCGCGGCGCCACGCCGACGACGTCGCTCGAGCTCGCCGACCTCATCCTCGAGCACGCCGAGGTCGCCGCGGTTCCCGGCGAGGCGTTCGGTCCGAGCGGCTACCTGCGGTTCTCGTACGCGCTCGGCGATGACGACATCCGCGAGGGTGTCCGCCGGCTGGCAGAGCTCTTCGCGTAGCGCTCCGGCGATATGCCGGCGGAGCGGTCCGCGGGCCCGGTCGACACCGCTGCTGTCAGGCCAGCAGGTCCCCCACGACGACGGGCTCCGGCACCAGGCCCACCCCGAACCGGGCGAACACCATGGTCTGGATGTAGCGGGCGAGCTCACCGACCTCGGCCGCCGTCGCACCGCCGCGATTCGTCAACGCCAACGTGTGCTTCGACGACACGGCCGCCCGCGAACCCGGGAGCGCGAAGCCCCTCGGCACCCCGGCACGCTCGATGAGCCACGCGGCACTGAGTTTGACCGCGCTGTCCCCCGCCGCGGGCGGCGGGGTAGGCTCCGCCCCGAGCGGCGCCACCCGAGGAGCAGCGGGCGGCGCGATAGGCCACTGCGGCGCGTCGGGCGGGAGGTCCGCCGCCAGGTCCCGGGACACGATCGGGTTCGTGAAGAACGAGCCGGCGCTCCACGTGTCGGGGTCCGCCGCATCGAGGACCATGCCCTTCGACGCGCGCAACGCGAGCACAGCCTCCCGGACCGCGACCGGCGGCACCGGCACGCCGAGCTCGACGCCGATGGACGCGGCGAGCTGCGCATAGCGCACCGGCACGCCGCCGGCACCGGCACGGCCGAGCCGGAACTCGACCGCGAGGACCACACCCCGGCGTCCGTGCTTCAGCGTGCTCGTCCGGTACCCGAGCTCGAGCTCCGACGCCGGGATCCAGCTCCGCTCCCCCGTCTCCTCGTCGAGGAAGTCGACGGCGGTCAGCACGTCGGACACCTCCACGCCGTAGGCGCCGATGTTCTGGACCGGGCTGGCACCGACGCTGCCCGGGATCCCGGAGAGCGCCTCCAGTCCGGTCCATCCGCGCGCGACCGTGGTCGCGACGAACCCGTCCCACGGCTCGCCCGCGGCGACGCGGACCCGGACGCTGTCCATGCGGTCGCCATCGTGGGTCGCTGCGTCGTCCGACACAGCGTGCACGCCGGTCGTCCTGACGAGCAGGACGGTGCCCTCGACTCCGGCGTCCGCGACCAGCAGGTTGCTCCCGCCCCCGACCACCAGCCACGGATCTCCTCCGGCCCAGGCGTCGCGCGCGGCGGCGACGAGCTCGTCGGTGGTGGTGGCGGTGACGATCCGGTCAGCCGGCCCGCCGACCCGGAGCGTCGTCAACGGTGCCAGCGCCGGACCGTCGAGCGCCCGCGTCATCGGATCCGCTGCGAGCCGCGACGCACCGGACGGCGCGTGCGAGCGGGCCGCGGGCAGGTGTTCGTCGGTCACCGGAGTGCGACGCGGACCTGGGCCTTGCCGAGCACGGTCTGGTCGCCGGCCCGGACGGTCAGGTCGATGCGCTCCGGACGGCCGTCCTCGGTCACGGTGCCGACCTTCGCCACGACGGAGACCGTCGCGCCCTGCTGCGGATCGACGACGATCGGGCGCGTGAAGCGCACGCCGTAGTCGACGACCCAGCCGCGATCCCCGAGCCACTCCGAGACCGGCTGCACGGCGATGCCCATCGTGAGCATGCCGTGCGCGAGCACACCGGGCAGCCCGACGGACGCGGCGATGTCGTCACGGTAGTGGATCGGGTTGAAGTCGCCGGAGGCGCCGGCGTACCGGACGAGGGCGTCGCGCGTGAGATGCACCTCTCGCTCGGCGACGACGGTGCCGACCCCCTCTCCGCCGATCCCGGTGGGGCTGTTCTGGGATGCGGGGCTCATGCGTCGTCTCCTCGGACCACGAGGGTCGACGTCGCGGTGACGACGTGCGCCCCGCTCGCGTCGACCATGCTCGACTCTGCGGTGACCATGGCATTGCCGCCCAGGGTCTTGACGCCCGTGACGGTGAGCGTCGCGGTGAGCTCGTCCCCCGCCACGATCGGCCGGACGTAGCTGAAGCGCTGCTCGCCGTGGACCACGCGGGAGAAGTCGATACCCGCATCCGGTGCGGCCAGGAGCTGCGCGAGCGTCGCCTCCTGCACGACGACGGCGAACGTCGACGGCGCGACGACGTCCGCATAGCCGGCAGCGCGGGCGGCGGCCGGATCGACGTGGAGGGGATTGGTCGCGAAGACGGCACGCGCGAACTCGCGGACCTTCTCACGACCGACGAGGTACGGGGCGGCCGGCGGGAAGGTCCTGCCGACGAGCGCGGGGTTCACTGACACGACCGGAAGTCTAGCGACCGGGCCCGACACGGCCCGGTCCCCACGACGACAACAGGCCCGGACTTCCGTGGAAATCCGGGCCGTGCGGTAGCGAGGGCGGGACTCGAACCCGCGACACCACGATTATGAGCCGTGTGCTCTAACCAACTGAGCTACCCCGCCGCAAACGCCCTCACGCCGGCCGATCCTGCGATGCCCGCGCCGTGCGTCGGAGCCCCGAGTCAGGATTGAACTGACGACCCCTTCCTTACCATGGAAGTGCTCTACCACTGAGCTATCGGGGCGTAGCCGTTCAGTGCGGATCAACCGACCCGCGAACGGCACCGTACGAGGATAGCAGAGCCGCGACGGTGGTCACGCACATGCAGTGACCCCCGGGCGCGGCGTACGCCGCCCTCAGTTCGCGTTCGCCGTGAGCCACGCCAGCGGGTCCACCGGGACGCCGTCGACGTGGATCTCGAGGTGCAGGTGCGGCCCCGTCGAGTTGCCGGTGCTGCCCACCAACCCGAGCTCCTGCCCGACGGCGACCTGCTCCCCCTCCGACACGGCGAACGAGTTGTCGAGCATGTGCCCGTAGACGCTGATGAACTCCTTGCCGTCGACGTTGTGCTGCACCCAGACGTCATTGCCGTACCCGCCGTCGTTCGCCTGCACCTTGATGACGGTGCCTGCCGCGATCGACCCGATGGCCGTGCCCGCGCCGGGGGCGAAGTCGACGCCCTCGTGGAACGTCGAGCAGAACGAGCAGCCCTCGACGTTGCGCGCCCCGAAGCCGCTCGAGATCGGGACACCGATGGCGAACGGCCACTGGATCGTGCCGTTCGGGTCATTCGTGAAGGTGTCGCTCGTGTTGACCGGCTGCGCCTCGACCTCGGTGACGGAGTAGCCGTCCCGCGAGGTGACGCCGTCGGCGGTCTTGCCCACCGACAGGGACTGCGACGACGAGGACGAGCTCGCCGCGCGCAGCCCGGTGACCTGGGTCTGGGTGTAGAACGCCTGAGCCGGAAGCGACGTGGACACGACGAGACCGGCGACGAAGAGGATGACGCTCGCGCCGGTGACCTTCGACGCGGTGCTGCGGAAGGAGCCGGCCGTACGGCGGAGCCGGCCCGGCGCGGTCGGCGCCGCTGCGACGCGGCTCGTCACGGTCGCCGCCGCTGCGGCCTGCCGCGTGGCTCGTGCCGATCCGGCGGCGGTGCTGCGGGGCTCGGGAGCGGGCCGGGCCGGAGCCGCGTCGGTCGCGCTTCGGACCTCCGACTTCACGCGCTTGGCGGAGGTCCGGCGGCGAGCGGCCCGGGTGAGGCCACTGATCGAGTTCGCTGCGTCACGCTGGCCGGCGGGCCGGCCGGCGACGATACGGGGTTCGACGATCGCGGACCGGACCGTCGGCACCGGTCGGGTGAACGCCGCGCCCGCGACGTCTGCGGCGGGAACATTCCCCTGCTCGCCGGTCCGGCTCGCGACGCTCCGCTTGCCCGTGGCGTACGCAGCTGCCTCCCGGCGCCGACGGAACGGGTGCTGCTGGGCCGTGGCGAGACGCTCAGCCGCGATTCGCTCTCGCCGGGTCATCGGTGCCGAGGTCGCGCTGGATGCGTCGGACGACGGGAGAACGGAGGTGGCGGAATCAAACGGCATGACGGAAGGCGTTGTCCTCATCGGGGCTTCGAGCGCGCTCGCTGGTAACGAGCAGGTAACGGTCCTGTGAACGGTAGCAGGGGCAGGCCCGGCTCCGCCAGTCCGCGGCAGCGGCCCCGCGACCCCAGATCGGGCGACGCGCGTCAGGAGGACTCGTGCGACCGGACCCGCGCGGTGAGCTCGCCGGCGATCGTCGGCGAGGCGACGACGTACGTCCGGGCATCGCCGGAGGCCCAGCTCGTGACCACGGCGCCGGCTTCCTCGGCGACCATCGTGCCCGCCGCCATGTCCCACGGGTTGATGCCCCGCTCGAAGTAGGCGTCGACGACACCGGTGCCGACCGCGCAGAGATCGAGCGAGGCGGCCCCGACGCGGCGGATGTCGCGCACCTCGGCGATGAGCCCGCCGAGCACACGGATCTGCTCGCTACGACGCTCGGCCGTGTACCCGAACCCGGTCGCGACGAGCGACTCGGCCAATGACGCCGGCGCGCCCACACGAAGCGGCACGCCGTTGCGGGTGGCGCCGCCACCGTGCTCCGCGCGGAAGACCTCGCCGGTGGCCGGCGCGACGACCACCCCGGCGACCGGGACCCATGTCGCCGGGTCCGGCGCCCCGGCGACGACCGCGATGCTGATGCCGTACTGGCTGCTGCCATACAGGTAGTTCACCGTGCCGTCGATCGGGTCGACGACCCACGTGAGGCCAGAGGTGCCCGCGGCGGTGCCCGACTCCTCGCCGAGGAACCCGTCGTCGGGGCGCGCCTCGGCGAGCCGAGCGCGGATGAGCGCCTCGACCTCCTGATCGGCTGCTGTGACGACATCGACGATGCTCGACTTCCGACCGGCGATCTCCACCCCCGCGCGGCGTCTGCGCATCGCCAGCTCGGCCGCCTCGAGGGCGATCGACTCGGCGAGATCGGCAAGATCGTGGGTGAGCGTCGTGCTGATTGATGCGTCGGCCATGCTGGTGGTCCCTTCGCGCGTCTGCGCCGGAGCTCCGACGGCCACCGACGAACGACGAAGGGCCCGTCATCGAAGACGGGCCCTCGTCGGATCGTGGCAAGTGAGGGATTCGAACCCCCGAAGGCTACGCCGGCTGATTTACAGTCAGATCCCTTTGGCCGCTTGGGTAACTTGCCAGATGCGCACTCGGGCCGGATCGTCGCCGACCAGTGCGCGCATATGAGCATAGCGGATCACCGCCGGACTGCCGCACACGGTCGCATCTCCGGCAGAGGCGTCGACCCGACCGTTAGGCTGTCGGGCATGGCAGACAGCTCCTTCGACGTGGTCAGCAAGGTCGACAAGATGGAGGCGGAGAACGCCCTCAATCAGGCGGCCAAGGAGATCGAACAGCGCTACGACTTCAAGGGCGTCGGCGCGTCGGTCGCATGGAGTGGCGAGGACGTCCTCATCAAGGCGAGCTCCGAGGAGCGTGCCAAGGCCGTCCTCGACGTGTTCGAGTCGAAGCTCATCAAGCGCGGCATCAGCCTCAAGAGCCTCGACGCCGGTGAGCCGTTCGCCTCTGGCAAGGAGTTCCGGATCGAAGCGAAGCTCAAGAACGGCATCGAGCAGGACGTCGCGAAGAAGATCAACGCCGTCATCCGCGCCGAGGCGCCGAAGAGCGTGAAGAGCCAGATCCAGGGCGACGAGCTCCGGGTCTCCTCGAAGAGCCGCGACGACCTTCAGGCAACGATCAGCCTTCTCAAAGGCGGGGACTTCGACGTCCCCCTCCAGTTCATTAACATGCGCTGAGCGTCGCCCACGCTCGTTCGCCGTCCGGCACGTGACCGCGCCCGTCCCGCAGACCGGAGAACACCATGGAGCACTGGCTCGGTGTCGCCATCACCATCCTGCTGTTCATGCTGGACCTGGCGATCCGTGCGTTCTCCCTGATCTACGTCCCGATCAACCGCAAGCCGCAGACCGCGACCGGATGGCTGCTCGCCATCTTCCTCATCCCGTACCTGGGGTTCATCGTCTTCCTGCTCATCGGGTCGACGAAACTGCCGAAGGCGCGGCGCGAGAAGCAGACGGAGATCAACGACTACATCCTCGAGCAGACCGAGGGCATCGAACGCGTCAAGACCGATGGCACCTGGCCGAAGTGGCTCAACAGCGTCGTCACCCTGAACCGCAACCTCGGCTCCATGCCTCTGGTCGGCGGCAACACCGCGCGGCTCTACCCGGACTCGGTCGAGTCCATCGCCGCGATGACTGCAGCCGTGGACGAGGCGCAGCGCTTCGTGCACGCCGAGTTCTACATCGCGACCATGGACGACACCACGGAGCCGTTCTTCGCCGCACTCGAACGCGCCGTGCAGCGCGGCGTCAAGGTGAAGTTCCTCCTCGACCACATCGCCAGCCGCGGCTACCCCGGATACCGGGCGATTCGGGATCGTCTGGACGCGATGGGTGCCGAATGGCACCTCATGCTCCCGATCCTGCCGCTGCAGGGCAAGTTCCAGCGGCCCGACCTCCGGAACCACCGCAAGATCCTCGTCATCGACGGTCGCGTCGGGTTCACCGGGTCGCAGAACCTCATCGACGACACGTACGACCTGCCGGCGCACGTCCAGCGCGGCCTGCACTACAAGGACCTGATGGCGCGTTTCGAGGGTCCCGTGGTGGCCGGCATCAACGCGCTCTTCATCACCGACTGGTACAGCGAGACCGACGAGCTCCTCCGCGAGCGGGAGCCGGTCCAGCGGCCGGAACCGGAACCGGAGATGCTCGACTGCCAGGTCGTCCCCTCCGGCCCGGGATTCGACGGTGAGAACAACCTGCGCCTCTTCAACGCGCTGCTGTACAACGCCGTCGACCGCGTCACGATCACGAGCCCGTACTTCGTGCCGGACGAGTCGATGCTGTACGCGATCACGACGACCGCGCAGCGCGGAGTCACCGTGGAGCTCTTCGTGGGTGAGATCGGCGATCACACGCTCACCTGGCACGCTCAGCGCTCCTATTACGAGGCGCTCCTGCGCTCGGGCGTGCGGATCTTCCTCTACAACAAGCCGACGATCCTGCACTCGAAGCACTTCACGATCGACGACGACGTCGCCGTGATCGGGTCGAGCAACATGGACATGCGCTCGTTCAGCCTCAACCTGGAGATCTCGGTGATGGTCCACGGGCGGCGGTTCGTGGACCAGCTCCGCCAGGTGCAGGAGGCATACCGCGACGACAGCTTCGAGATCACCCTCGACGAGTGGCTCGAGCGCCCCACCCGTTCGCAGGTGCTCGACAACATCGCCCGCCTCACCGCGGCCCTGCAGTGACCTCCGGGCTCGGGGACGGTCGGGACAGCACCGTGAGCATCGCCTCGAGTGGCCCGCGGCCGATGAACCGCGACCACACCGCGGCGAACCCGATCGCGCCGAGGACGAAGGCGACCGCCGTCCCCGCTCCGTCCATGAGCCCGGCCGGGCCGTTCCGGAGGACCGCGATGGCCACGAGGTGCAGCGCGTAGACCGACAGCGGCATGCTGCCCGCGGCCGCCACGGGCGCGATCGCCCACGCGACGGCATGCGCCCGCCGGCTGCTGCCGTTGAACAGGATCGTGCTCAGCCCGATCACGGCGGCGGCGACACCGATCGTCCCGACCATGTCCACGATCGACGAGGAGTGATCCCGCGGCGAGAACAGCTCCTGCAGCACCGCCCCCCGCGGCGTCTGCGCGTTCCCGGCCGTGGGAACGCCGGGGTAGCTGTACGCGCTCGGGTCGATCGGTGCCAGCCACACCCCCGCTGCATAGGCGCCGATCGCCAGCAGGCCGCCCACCGCGACGAGCATGCCCTGCACCCGCCGGTCGGTCAGGTCGCTCCGGCCGATCGCCATCCCGACGAGCACGTACCCGAGGAACGTCACGACCGGGTACACGAGCCCGAGCTGCGTGGCGAATGAGGACGCGCCGCTGTAGAACGGCACCGTGGCGAGCGCTGCCGGCACGGACAGCAGCACAGTTCCGCCGGCAGCCGTGAGCAGCGCCGGACGGGACCACCGAATCGCCGGAAGGACGACCAGGAACAAGGCCCCGTACGTCGGCAGGATCACCGCGACCGGCGTGGCGAGCGCCATGAGGATCACCCCGACGGCGACGATGAGCACCGCACGGATCGCGAGCCGAACCCGCACCCTGCCGACACCCGCGCGGCCGACCGGGTCCGTCCGGCCCGACACGAGCGCGATGGAGACCCCGGCGAGGACCGCGAACAGGGTCGAGGACCTGCCATGCACGACCGCCGCCCACGTGCCGGGGTCCGACCAGTCCACGAGATCCGGGACGTCGCCGACGTGCGCGGCGAACATGCCGAACAGCGCGACGGCACGGGCGACGTCGACCCCGACGAGCCGCCCCGTGCCGCTCATGCCGGTCGGACTACGCCGGCACGTCAGCGCTGGTGCTGCGGGACGCCGCGACCATCTCGTCGCGTGGGACGACCTTGATGCGAGGACGGCCCTGAACCGCGCCGAGGGAAACCTCGTACGCGTCGAGGTTGTGCCAGCCGTCCAGGTCCGTGTACTCGACGCCGCGCGACGCCAACAGAGCCGGGATCGCCTGCTCGGAGGGATCCTCCGGCGTCCACCAGGCGGCCTGATCCGTCATCACGTGCTGCACGGTCTCCATGGCGTCGGACTTCGTGTGCCCGATGAGGCCGACCGGTCCCCGCTTGATCCACCCCGTGGCGTACATGCCGGGAAGCTGCTGGTTGTCGTCGTCGACGATCTGGCCCTCGTGGTTCGGGATCACACCGCGGTGCTCGTCGAACGGCACGTCCGGCAGCGGCGAGCCGAAGTAGCCCACCGCGCGGTACAGCGCCTGGATCGGGATCTCACGGACCTCGCCGGTGCCCTCCACGCCGCCCTGCCCGTTCGGTCGGGTGCGCTCGTAGCGGATCGCGGCGACGTGGCCGCCCTCCCCGACGATCTCGAGCGGCTTCGCGTAGAAGTGCAGGTGCAGTCGGCGTGACGCCGTCCCCGGCTCGCGCCGCCGCCACTGCTGCAGGACCCGGTCGATCACCATGACCTGCTTGTTCGTCGTGATGGCGGTCTTCGACGCCTCGTCGTAGTCGAAGTCCTCGTCGTACACGACCATGTCCACGTCGCGCAGCTCACCGAGCTCGCGGAGCTCCAGCGGCGTGAACTTGACCTGCGCGGGACCGCGGCGGCCGAAGACGTGCACGTCCCGGACGGGCGAGGCTTTGAGCCCCTCGTACACGTTCGCCGGGATCTCGGTCGGCAGGAGGTCGTCGGCATGCTTGGCGAGGATGCGAGAGACGTCGAGGGCGACGTTGCCGTTGCCGATCACCGCGACGCTCTCCGCCTCGAGCGGCCAGGTGCGGGGGACGTCCGGGTGGCCGTCGAACCAGCTGACGAAGTCGGCGGCGCCGTACGATCCCTCGAGCTCGACGCCGGTCACGTCCAGGTCGGCGTCGCGAATCGCACCCGTCGAGAAGATCACCGCGTTGTAGTGCTTCTTGAGGTCGGCGAGGGTGATGTCCTCGCCGAACCGGACGTTGCCGAAGATGCGGATGCCGCCACTGTCCAGGACGTCGCGGAGGGCGTTGATGATGCCTTTGATCCGCGGGTGGTCCGGCGCGACCCCGTACCGGACGAGGCCGTACGGGGCGGGGAGCTGATCGAACAGGTCGATGGACACATCGAACCCGCGGGCCTCCCTGCGGAGGATGTCCGCGGCGTAGATGCCCGCGGGGCCTGCGCCGACGATGGCGAGTCGGAGGGTGGTCACCTGGTTGGCTCCAGTTCTTCGAGGTGGCTCCGCCGACGGCGCGGCCGGCGACGGAATCGGGTCAGCGGCTGCGGTCGACGACCGACTCCGCGAAACGGGTGAGCGCGCGCCGGACCGAGCCGGCCGGCAGCGCGTCGAGCGCGGCGACGGCCTCCTCGGCCCACCGCGCGGCGAGTGCGCGAGTGGCTGCGGTGACCTCGTGGTCTCGGAGGTCCTCGACGGCTGAGAGGTAGGGCTCGCTCGTCACGGCGTCGTCCGCCGCGCCGAAGACGTCACGTTCGATCCGGGTCACGAGATCGGCCGCGTCCGGGTCGTTCGCGGCGACACGGCGCAGCTGCAGCAGCGGCAGCGTGGCGACCCCGGCACGAAGGTCGTTGCCGGCGATCTTGCCGGTGTGCGCAGCGGCCGGGGCGAGGTCGATGACGTCGTCGACGAGCTGGAACGCCACCCCGACCTTCTCGCCGAACTCCGTCACGGCCGGCAGGTAGGCACGATCGGCGCCGGAGAACAGGATGCCAGCACGCGCTGCCGTCGCGATCAGGGAACCGGTCTTGTCGCTGAGCACCTGGATGTAGTGGTCGACGACATCGTCGTCCGGCCCGGGGCCGGTCGTCTCGTGGAGCTGGCCCATGCAGAGGCGCTCGAAGGTCTGCGCCTGCATGACGATGCCCTCCTGGCCCAGCTCGGAGGTGATGAGACTGGCGCGCGCGAAGAGCAGGTCGCCGGTGAGGATGGCGACGTTGTTCCCGTAGGTGATGTGCGCGCTCGGCACCCCGCGGCGAACCGGCGCCTCGTCCATGACGTCGTCGTGGTACAGCGACGCCAGGTGCGTCATCTCGACGCTCACCGCGGCGCGGACCACCGGAGGGGTCACGCCGTCGCCGAGCTGCGCGATGAGGAGCGTCAGCGTGGGCCGGACGCGCTTGCCGCCCGCGCTCAGCAGATACCGGCTCGTCGTGTCGGCGAGCGTGTCAGAGGAGCGCATCGCCAATTCGAGCTCCTCCTCGACGAGCTCGAGTCCGTCGTCGATCCGGGCGATGAAGCGCCGCTCGCTGGGCGTGGCGAACATGCGTTCTCCGACGCCCAGGGACGCTCGGAGGCTCGGCGCGCGACGTGCGACTGGAGCGGTCGCGTTCACTGCGGGTGTCCCTCGCCGGGCACGGTCGACTGCTCGCCGGCGGCCTGATGCTCGCGGCGCGCGGCGGCACGACGAGCGACGGATGCCCGCACGTCGCCGGCCATGGGCTTGCGACCACGGTGGAGCGCCACGATGCCGGCGGTGAGGTTCCGGTGCTGGACCACCGAGAAGCCGACCCCGCGGAGCCACTGACTGAGCACCTGCTGGTCGGGCCACGCCGCGATCGACTCGGCCAGATACCGGTAGGCGGCCGGGTTGCTGCTGGAGAGCCTGGCGATGCCCGGGAGCACCCGCTTGAGGTAGGTGAGGTAGCCGAGCCGGAGCACACCGAGCGGCGGTGTGGAGAACTCGCAGATCACGACGCGACCGCCGGGCTTGAGCACGCGGATCATCTCGGCGAGCGCCGCCATCGGGTCGTTGACGTTGCGCAGGCCGAAGGAGATCGTCACCGCGTCGAAGGTCTCGTCCCCGAACGGGAGGTGCTCGGCATCGCCGTGCACGAACGCGATCTCGGGATGCCGCTGTCGGCCCACGTCGATCATGCCCTGGGACAGGTCGAGCGCGGTGACCAGCGCACCGCGCTTGGCGAACGCCGCGGAGCTCGTCCCGGTGCCCGCGGCGAGGTCGAGAATCGTCTCACCGGGCTGCGGGTCCACGGCCTTCACCGTGGCAACACGCCAGAGGGGCGCATTGCCCGCCGAGAGGATGTCGTTGGTCAGGTCGTACTTCTGGGCGACATCGTCGAACATGGCCGCCACCTCGTCCGGCCGCTTGTGCATGTCCGCTCTGCTCACTTGAACCATCCTAGAGGTCAACCACCGAACGTATCCGGGGTAGAGCGCGGAGCGCCGCGAGCAGGGACCGGCGAGCCCGGGAGCGGGACGGCACGTAGCATCGAGTCGTGACCCTGACCGCCGTGGAGATCCCCCGTCTCACCGTGTCGACGCGGATGCTGGACGACCCCGGGGACATCCTCCGCCACACGCTTCCGGACCATCCGCTCGCGTTCGTGCGCCGCGGCGACGGCATCGTCGGCGTCGGCGAGGCGGTGCGCCTGGTCTTCACCGGACCGACGCGGATGCGGGATGCCGCCGCTGCCTGGCGTCGGCTCGTCGGCCGGGCCTCGGTGGACGACGCGGTGCGCGTCCGGGGCACCGGGCTCGTGGCGTTCGGCGCCTTCGCGTTCGCCGACGACTCCGCGGCGGAGAGCGTCATCGTGGTGCCGCGTGTCGTCATCGGCCGTCGCCACGGCCGCGCGTGGCTGACCGCTGTGGACACGACCGCCGATCCCCCGATGCTCGGGCCGGCGACGCTGTCCGATCCGACGCCTCCCGTGGGTCCGCACGTCGCCGCGCGCTTCGCACCCGGGAGGATCGACGAGCATGCGTACGCCGCCGCCGTCGCGCAGGCGGTCGCCGCGATCGATGCCGGCGAGGTCCGCAAGGTCGTGCTCGCCCGTGATCGCGTCGCCCACCTCCCGGCGCGCACGGACCGCCGCGCTGTCCTCCTGGACCTCGCGACGACCTATCCGGATTGCGTGACGTTCGCCGTCGACGGGCTCGTCGGCGCAACCCCCGAGACCCTCGCCCGGACCGAGGGCACGACGCTGAGCGCGCGCGTGCTCGCCGGCAGCGCCGCCCGCGGTGACGATCCGGAGACCGACCGGCTGGCGGCGGAGGCGCTCGCGTCGAGCCCGAAGGACGTCGGCGAGCATGCGCTCGCGCTCGCGAGCCTGGTCGAGGCGCTCGCCCCGGTCGCCACCGACGTCCGCGCCGACCCGGAGCCGTTCCGGCTGCAGCTGCCGAACCTCTGGCACCTCGCCAGCGACGTCACGGCAGCGCTCCCATCCGGGACCACGTCGCTCGATGTCGCCGACGTCCTGCACCCCACGGCGGCCGTGGCCGGCACCCCGACCGACGCCGCGGTCGACCTCATCGCACGCCTGGAGGGGGTCGATCGCGGTCGGTACGCCGGCCCGGTCGGGTGGATGGGCGCCTCCGGTGACGGCGAGTGGATGATCGCGCTCCGGAGCGCCGAGATCGACGACGGCGGGACCGTCACCGCCTGGGCCGGCGCCGGCATCGTCGCGGCGTCCTCCCCCGAGCGGGAGGTCGCGGAGACGACCCTGAAGTTCCGGCCGATCATCGACGCCCTCGGCTGAGCCTCCTGGCCAGAGCGAGGTCCGCCACCGCTCGTCCTCGACGGAACGCCTCGGCGCCGTCTTCTCCGGCGGGCGCTTCGTCAGTCGGCGAGGGGAACCTCGATGACGACCCGCTCGGCCGGATCGGTGAGGACCCGTTCCAGGTCGCCCCACGTCGCCGCTCGACGGTAGTCCCACCCGAGGCCCGTGACGACGCGCTCGATGTCGACGTGCTGCGGGGTGCGCATCATCCGACGCATGTCCTCCGGCTCGGCCGTCGCCGCCACTTCGAGGCCGCTGAAGATCGCACCGCCACCGTCGTTGCCGACGACCACCTGCAGTCGGTGCGGCACCTCGGCCGCGCCGTGCACGAGCCCGCCCAGGTCGTGCAGGAACGTGAGATCGCCGACCACCACACGCGTGGTCCCACCCAGCCCGGACGGCTCGAGCGCTGCCGCGATGCCGAGTGCCGTGGACATGGTGCCGTCGATTCCCGCGAGGCCACGGTTCGCGTGCACGCGGATCTTCTTGCCGGTGACCCGCCCGTCGGCGACGCGGATCAGCATCGACGCGCCGAACACGAGCCGGTCGTGCGGCCAGGTGGCCCCCCAGACGGCGTCCACGAGGAGCGCCCGGTCCACGGGGCGGCGCTGGACTCGGACCTCCTGGCGGAGGAACTCGGTGCGGTCGGCGCGGTCGGGCGACCGCTTCGCAGTGAGGTCAGGGGCCGCGTCGCCGCCGCCGAGCAGCGCCCGGCTGGCGGCGACCCAGGGTCCCACCCACGCACGATGCGCAGCACCCGGTCGGCCCGTCACGGTGATGCCCGACACGACGCGCCCGCCTCGCCCGGCGCCGGCTGCGCGCCCCGGGTCGTACGCCTCGGCTGAGGCGCCTCGGACCACGACCACCTCGACGTCGGCGCGCTGCAGGAGCGCCGGGACCTCCCGGCTCAGGGTCGGGTGACCGAGGACGACGGCACGGCGGACACGTCCACCGAACTCGCCGTCTTCGAGGAGACGCCGGTACGCGACGACGAGGTTGCGTCCGAAGTGCGCGCCGCTGGAGACCTCGGCCACGAGCGGCGCGCCGAGCTCCCACGCCAGCCGCTCGGCATCGTCGCCCGCGTCGTGCCCGGCGATCACCACCGTGCCGGGGTCGTCATCGACGGGCAGCTCGATGTCCGGCTCCGCGGCGGAACGGGTGCGCCGCACCGCGAACGCAGGATCGATCTCGTCCGCTGCGACGCCGGCGATGCCGCGAACCGTCGCGGAGAGCGGCTCGCGGAACGCGATGTTGAGCTGGACCGGGCCGGGGGTGCCGGAGTGACCTGCGGACGCGGCCACGGCCTCCCGGACGAGCGCCCGCACCGCGCGGCGTGCGTCGTCGTCGATCCCGGAGGCGGACGGCGCCTCCACGTCACGGAGGAACCGGAGCGCCGGACCGAACATCGCGGCCTGGTCGGTGGTCTGGTTGCTGCCGATCCCCCGGAGCTCGAGCGGCCGGTCGGCAGAGACGACGATCATCGGGACGCCGGAGTGATGTGCCTCCAGCACGGCGGGGTGCAGGTTCGCGACCGCCGTGCCGGACGTGGTGACGACGACCGCGGGGCGGCCCGACTCCGCCGCGAGCCCGAGCGCGAAGAACGCCGTGGTCCGCTCATCGATGCGGACGTGGACGCGGATGCCGCCCGCGCGCTCGACGGCCACGGCGGCGAGCGCGAGCGCCTGCGACCGGGATCCCGGGCTGACGACGACGTCCGTCACACCCGCGCGGGCGAACTCCTGCAGCAGGGCGACGGCGTAGTCGGATGCGGGGCTGCCGCTGCCGGCGGCACCGCCGACGGGCGCAGCACCCGCAGCACCGCCGATCGGCGCGGCGTCTCCTGCCGCGTCGCCGGCGCGGTCAGCGCTCGGGGCGCTCCCGGCCGGTGCCGGAGTCGTCGTCGAGGTCGGCGAGCTGCTGCTCGAGGTTTCGGAGGGTGGCGTCGTTCCGTTCCTTCTCGCTCGAGGTCATCCCGGGGCCGCCGGCGGTGCCGAGGAAGTCCGGGTCGTCGTCCGGCCCCAGGTACCGGCTCGTGCGCGGCCGGGAGGCGGGTGCGCGTCCAAGGATGTACCAGAGGACGCCGCCGAGGATCGGCAGGACGATGATGATAACAAGCCAGGCGGGCCGGTTGAGGGCGCGGACCCGTGATCGCGGCATCCACGCACAGTCGATGACCGCGTACACGGTGAACGCAACGGCGGCGACGACGACGCCGATGAGGATCTTCACCATGTACCGGAGTGTAGGTCGCGCAAGCTGTGACCGAGCGGGGCGGCTCCGGACCCGCCGCACGGGCTTGCCTCCGTAGACTTGCCTCGTGAAAGCGTGGTTGACGTACACCCTGGCTCGTCTCGGGATCTTCGCGGCGGTCCTGGCGGTCCTCCTGGTGATCGGACTGTGGTGGCCGATCGCAGCGGTCGGAGCCGCGCTGCTGTCCCTGCTCATCTCGTACATCGCCCTGCCGAAGCTGCGATACCGCGTGGCGACGAGCCTGGCGGAACGCCGGCACGTGCCCGAGCACGACGAGGACACCGACTACGAGGACGACTTCGTGGACGCCGCGGACTCGTCCGCGCCGGCACAGCCCGTCGTCGCGCCGCGCACCCCGGGAGACGACATCGCGTCCGGCACCGGCGCGCGCCCGGTCAGCGAGTAGCTCCGCACGGGCCGCTGACGCTGCCGTGCATCGGGCGCCAGGAGCGTTCGCGGGCGTGCCGCTCGGAATGTGCCGGGTTCCGCGGGGAATCGGCACCGTCACCTCCGGCTACGGCTGCAACGCCAACGTCGTCCCGAGCACCACGCCGTACGCGAGCGCCGAGAACGAGGACAGCTGGAGCGCGGTGATGAGCTCTCGCGGCTGCTTCGACGTCGCACCGATCAGGGCCGCGGGCAGCGCGAGCAACAGCGTGAAGTACGTGAACCCGGTGCGGAAGTACAGCAGCGTGAACCACACGAGCAGCACATAGGGCAGCAGCAGGAACACGACGTAGAGCACCCGCGCCGCGGTGCTGCCGAGCACCACGGCGAGCGTGCGCTTGCCGGCGAGCCGGTCCTCCTCGATGTCCCGGATGTTGTTGACCATGAGGACAGCGCAGGAGAAGACGCCGGCCGCGACCGCCGCGATCCATCCGTTCACGGTGATGTGATGGATCTGCACGTACTCGGTGCCGAGGACCGCGACGAGGCCGAAGAACACGAAGACGAACACCTCGCCGAGTGCGTTGTAGCCGTAGGGCTTCTTACCCCCGGTGTAGAACCATGCCGCGACGATCGCCGCCGCTCCCACCGCCAGGAGCCACCAGAGCTGCGTGAGCACGCAGATGACGATGCCCGCCACCGCCGCCAGGCCGAAGAACGTCATCGCGACGGTGAGCACCGTCCGCGGCTTTGCGATCCCCGCTCCGGTCAGCCGGGCTGGTCCGACGCGGAACTCGTCGGTGCCGCGGACACCGTCGGAGTAGTCGTTGCTGTAGTTCACGCCCACCTGCAGGAAGAGCGCGACCGCCAGGCAGAGCAGCGCGATGCCCAGGTTCCAGCCGCCGTCAACGTACGCCACGGCGGTGCCCAGCACCACGGGGACGACGCCGAGCGTCAGCGTCCGGAGGCGCGCACCGCCGATCCAGTCGCGGGCGGTCGCCTTCCGGCGGACAGGAGGACGACCGCCGGGGCGACCGGAGCGGCCGGCGGAGCGGCCGGCAGGACGGCCGGCAGGACGGCCGGCGGGACGGGAGCTGGTCTTGCCACGTTGTGCCACGAGACGAGATCGTACCGACGGTTCCGATGGACGGGGCTGGCAGGCCCGGTGCTGGGCGCTTCAGCCGTCCGCCCGACGCGGCTCCTCCGCTGCCGCGAGCGCCGCGATCGCGCGCCGATCAGGCTTGCCGCTGGCCAGCATCGGCACGCGATCGACCAGGACGACCGCCGCAGGCCGCGCCGCCCGACCGAGGGCACCGCCGACCCGGTGCCGGAGGGCCGCGAGGTCCACCGGGACCTCCGTCACGACGACGGGGACCTCGCCCCACCGGTGCCGGGAGCGTCGGGTGACGACCGCGGCGGACTGGCCCGGTTCCTCCCGGACGACGCGTTCCACCGCTCCGAGCGCGACCTTCTCGCCGCCCGAGACGATGACGTCGTCGAGCCGGCCGGTGACCCGAACGCGGCCGCTCTCGATCGTCGCGGCGTCGTTCGTGCGGTACCAGCGATGCCCGTCGTCCTCCACGAACGCCGTGGCGGTGCGCTCCGGGTCGTCGAGGTACCCCTCCGCGAGCATCGGGCCAGACAGCTGCAGCTCCCCCTCGACGAGTCGGGCGCGGACCGTGCCGAAGGGGACGCCGTCGTAGACGCACCCGCCGCTCGTCTCGCTCGCCCCGTACGTCGAGACGAGCCGGACTCCGGCCGCCCGCGCCTGCTCCCGGAGCGCTGTCGGCGTCGCCTGCCCGCCGACGAGCACCGCGTCGAACGCCGCGAGCGTGGCCGCGGCACGCGGATCGTCGAGCACGCGGGCGAGCTGCACCGGCACCAGGGACGTGTACCGCCGGTCCGCGACGAGCGCGTCCGCGGCGTCCGCGAACGTCACCGCATCGAAATGCCCAGGCGGCAGGACCACGGGACGCGTGCCCGCCGCGATGGACCGGGTCAGGACGTTGATGCCGGCGATGTAGTGCGTCGGCAGGGCGAGCACCCATCCGCCGGGGCCGCCCAGCGCGGCGTCGGCCGCAGCCGCCCCCGCCAGGAGCGCCTCCGACGACAGCGCCACGCGCTTCCCGGCGCCCGTCGAGCCGCTGGTCTCCACGACGAGGGCGATCCGCCGCTCCACGGTCTCCGGCGGCGGCGCGGCGAGTCCCCGTGTTCCGGGTTGCTGGGGCAGCAGGGCGTCCCCGCCGGTCAGCGCCGCCTCGAGCGCGCGGAGCACCGCCGTCGGCTCGCCGGTCGGAACGACCCGCAGGGCCCGCGTCACGCTCGACCCCGGTGGCTCAGTAATGCCACGGGTACGCAGTCCACTCCGGCGTCCGCTTCTCCAGGAACGCATCCCGGCCCTCCACGGCCTCGTCGGACGCGTAGGCGAGCCGCGTGGCCTCCCCCGCGAAGACCTGCTGGCCGACCATGCCGTCGTCCACCGCGTTGAACGCATATTTCAGCATCCGGATCGCCGTCGGCGACTTGCCGAGGATGATCTCGCCCCATTCGATGGCGGTGCGCTCCAGGTCGGCGTGCGGCACCACGGCGTTCACCGCCCCCATCTCGTACGCGCGGTGGGCGCTGTACTCCTGCGCGAGGAAGAAGACCTCGCGGGCGAGCTTCTGGCCGATCTGCCGGGCGTAGTACGCGCTGCCGTACCCGCCGTCGAAGGAGCCGACATCGGCGTCGGTCTGCTTGAACCGGCCGTGCTCGGCGCTCGCGATCGTCAGGTCGCAGACGGCATGGAGGGAGTGCCCACCGCCGGCCGCCCAGCCCGGCACGACCGCGATGACGACTTTCGGCATCATCCGGATGAGGCGCTGCACCTCGAGGATGTGGAGCCGTCCCATGGAGGCCTGCGCGGCGGCGGTGTCCACGCCCTCCGGCGGCGCGCCCTCGTCGCCGACGTATTCGTAGCCGCTGCGGCCCCGGATGCGCTGGTCGCCGCCGGAGCAGAACGCCCAGCCGCCGTCCTTCGGGCTCGGCCCGTTCCCGGTGAGCAGGACGCAGCCGACGCGCGGGTCCTGCCGGGCGTCGTCGAGCGCGCGGTACAGCTCGTCCACCGTGCGGGGGCGGAACGCGTTGCGGACCTCCGGGCGGTCGAACGCGATCCGGACGATCCCTCCGGAGACGTGCTTGTGGTAGGTGATGTCCGTGAACGCGGCGGCGGCCGGAGCCACCGTCCAGACGTCCGGGTCGAAGAGGTCGGATACCGGCGATGCCATGCTCCGAGCCTAATCGCGTCGGCGACGCGCCCCCGGTCCGCGCCGGATGCCGCCTCCCCGGTCGCGAAGCGCCCGGTCCGACAAGCGCCTCGATCCGACGAGCGCCTCGGTCAGGAGGCGGCGGCGCCGAACTGCCCGACGGCCTCCGGCGCCACCACGACGAGCACCATCATGAGCACGACCGGGTTCGCGACGAACGCGGTGAGGACCGCGACGACCCCGTACCAGCGCCCCAGACCGCCGACCGCGGCGATGAACCCGAGCAGGGCGGCGACGAGCGTCAGGAACACGACGATCAGGCTGATCCCCGTCGCGAATCCCATCTCGCCGCCCATGAAGACGGCGAACGCACTGCCGTCGACAGCGGCGCAGACGATCGCGATGCCGAGCGACACCTTGCCGAGGAGCGGGCTCCGGCGACGGCTCCGGCCGCGGGCCCCGGTCTGCACCGTGTTCGCCTGCAACAACCGGGCGAAGTCGTCGCTCGCGCCCGCCCGTCGGTCGACAGCCCGAGGCGGAACGACCTGCCGCTGAGCGCCGCCCTGCCGCGACTTCGGCGCCACCGGGCCTCCCTGCGTCGTCTCGTGCCTGCTGGTGTGTGGCGTGCTGCGCCTCGGACCGATCCGGCGAGACGACGTGAGGATGCTAGCTGCCAGAACTGGCGGTCTGCTCCGAGGCACCGGCAGGATGGCTGGGACCTGCGCCCCTGGCGGAGCGCGCGGTCGTCGCACCCCGGTGGCGTCCGGCCTGCGAGGATCGAGGCGTGCACGAGCCCACCGATATCCCGCTTCCCGACCTTCCCGACCTCCTCGCCACCGCGCAGGTCGTCGCGCTGCCCATGCGCAACCGGTTCCGGGGCATCACAGCGCGCGAGGCGCTGCTCCTGCGCGGGCCGGAGGGCTGGACCGAATTTTCCCCGTTCGTGGAGTACGACGACGCGGAGGCCGCCGCGTGGCTCCGCGCCGCCCTCGACTTCGGGTGGGCGCGGCACGAGCCGGCCGCGGACAGCGTCCCCGTGAACGCCACCGTCCCCGCGGTGCGCGCCGACGACGTGCCCGCGGTCCTCGCCCGCTACGCCGGATGCTCCACCGCGAAGGTCAAGGTCGCCGAGCCGGGCACCACGCTCCAGGACGACGTCGCCCGGGTCCGCGCGGTCCGCCGCACGATGGGTGACGACGCCGCGATCCGGATCGACGCGAACACACTCTGGTCGCTCGACGAGGCCACCCGCGCGATCGAGGCGCTCGCCCCGTTCCGGCTGCAGTACGCCGAGCAGCCCGTCGCGACCGTGCCGGACCTCGCCGAGCTCCGCCGACGGGTCGCCGGCCTCGGGGTGCCGATCGCCGCCGACGAGAGCGTCCGGAAGGCCTCCGATCCGCTGGCGGTGGCCCGGGCCGGGGCCGCCGACGTGCTCGTCGTGAAAGCGCAGCCCCTCGGCGGGATCACCGCAGCCGGGCAGATCGTCGCCGAGGCGGGCCTCCCCTGCGTCGTGTCGAGCGCGATCGACACGTCCGTCGGGATCGCCATGGGAGCGTTCCTCGCGGCGTCCGCGGCGGCCGACGGGTACGCCTGCGGCCTCGGCACGGCCGCCATGTTCACCGGCGACGTCACCGCGGAGCCGCTCCTGCCGTCCGCCGGGAGGATCGCGGTGCGCCGCGTCGACGTCGCACCCGACCTCCTCCACCGCTTTGCCGCCGCACCCGACCGCCGTGCCTGGTGGCTCGCGCGGCTCCGCCGCGTGCACGCACTCGTTGCGGCGGACGCCGCTCAGAGCCCGGAACAGGGCCGCTGAGCGCCTGAGGAGCCGCCGCTCAGAGCCCCGAGTAGCTGTGCAGCCCCTTGAAGAACAGGTTCACGACCGAGAAGTTGAACATGACCGCGGCGAAGCCGACGAGGGCCAGCCACGAGGACCGGGCGCCACGCCAGCCGCGGGTGGCCCGTGCGTGGATGTACCCGGCGTAGATCACCCAGATGATGAAGGTCCAGACCTCCTTGGTGTCCCACCCCCAGTAGCGGCCCCACGCGCGCTCGGCCCAGATCGCACCGGCGATGAGCGTGAACGTCCACAGCACGAACCCGACGAGGATCACCCGGTACGTCAGGACCTCGAGCCGGTCCGCGTCGGGCAGCGTCTCCATGAACTTCAGCGGCTTCGCGTCGGCGCGGCCCTGCCGATAGGTCTGGACGAGCTGCGACACCGCGAGTCCGGCGCCGAGCGCGAAGAAGCCGGTGCCGCAGATCGCGACGAACACGTGCAGGACGAGCCAGTACGACTGCAACGCCGGCGGCAGCGGCACGACGTCGACGTAGAAGTTGACGGTCGCGACGCCGAGCAGGATGAGCACGAGCCCGCTGACGAAGACGCCGAGGAACCGCAGGTTCTGCCAGAGCTGCACGAGCAGGAAGATCAGGACGATGATCGCGGTGCCGGTGATCGAGAACTCGAACATGTTCGCCCACGGCACGCGGTGCGCCGCGACGCCGCGGAGCACGATGCCGCCGACGTGCAGCACGAGCCCGAGGACCATCATCGCGAAGGCGACGCGCTCGAACCTGGTGCCGCGGCCCCCGGACCTGACCGGCGCCTCGACGCGCTCGAGGACGACCGTGCCGCCCTGGACCGTGGCGACGGTCTTCGCAGGCTGCTGCGCGGCTGCCACGACCTGGACCTCGCCGGTGCGCTTGGCGAGGTCGAGGACGAAGGCGATGAACGCGATGACGTAGACGGCCATCGCCGAGTACACGAGCACCACCGAGTACTGGGCGAGGTTTGAGGTCATGTCGTTCACTGTGTGATCCTAACGCCGAGGTCCGACGCGTGGCGGTTCGCGATGTCCGCCACGGCCCGTTCCAGGTTGGGGTCCTCGCCGCGGGCGAGCCCCGCGTACTCGAGGGTGAACGCGGCCCCGCCGTCTCCGTCGCCGCCGGGCACGACCTTCACCCAGACACGACGACGGGGCACGAAGAGCGACGTCAGCAGCCCGAGGACCGCGAGGACCGCGAAGAGCGCCACCCAGAGCTGCGAGGGATCGTGGTGGATGTCCAGGGAGACGTACCGCTTCACACCGTCGAACGTGACCGATCCCGTGCCGCCCGGCAGGGTCTTCGTCTGCCCGGGCTTCAGCGCGATGCTCTTCGTCAACGCCGAGTCCGACGTGCCGGCGATCTGCTTCAGGCCCTTTGTGGACAGCTGGTAGACGCTCTGCGGGGTCCCGTCATCGAGCCCGAGATCGCCCGTGTAGACCTGCAGGCTGAGGAGCGGGTTCTCCACGTCGGGGTAGTTGGACGCGTAGGCGCCGGTCGCCTGCTTGACGGCGGTGGGGTAGAAGAACCCGACCATGCCGAGCTGGTCCGGCTTGGCGTCCGGCACCTTGACGACACCGAGCGAGGTGTAGTTGCTGTCCTGCGGCAGGAACGGCACGACGTCCTTGAACGCCACGTTGCCCTGGCCGTCGCGCACGGTGACCTGCATCGCGTAGCCGTTGCCGAGCAGGTAGACGTTCGTGCCGCCGATCGACAGCGGGCTGTTCACCTTGATGTCGTGCTGCTCGGTCGCGCCGCCCTTGGTCCGGCTCGTGACCGTGGCGTTGTAGTCGGTGGCGGCGCCGAGCGCGTTGAGGTTCTCCGTCTCGTACGAGGTGGTGAACTTGTCGAGCGTCAGGTTGTAGCCGTGCAGCTGCGACTGACTGAACCAGCGACCCGGGATGAACGAGTCGTAGGAGCCGAGGACGTTCGAGAACGTCTGCCCTTCGACCAGGAGCCGTTGACCGGTATAGCCGAAGCCCCCGCCGACCCCGACCGCGAGGAGGACCCCGACGAGCGCCGCGTGGAACACGAGGTTCCCGGTCTCCCGGAGGTACCCGCGCTCCGCGCTCACCGAGTCGCCGAACCGCTCCACGCGGTACCCGCTGCGCTTGAGGAGCGCCATCGCGCTCGACACCGCCGCGTCGGCGGTCGGGAGGGCCGGGGTGCCGTCCGCGAGCACGTCGGGACCCACGGGCACCCGTTGGAACCCGGCGAGGCGGTGCAGCCGAGCCGGCGTGCGCGGCGGACGGGTCCGGAGCGCCTGCCAGTGGTGCCTGGTGCGCGGCACGATGCAGCCGATGAGCGAGACGAACAGGAGCAGGTAGATCGCGGAGAACCAGACCGACGTGTAGGTGTCGAAGACCTGCAGCGAGTCGAGGATCGGGAAGAGCTTCGGGTGGTCGACCTCGTACTGGGTCACGCCGTTCGGGTCCGCCGTGCGCTGCGGCACGAGGGACCCGGGGATGGCCGCGAGCGCGAGCATCATGAGGAGGAAGAGCGCCGTGCGCATGCTCGTGAGCTGACGCCAGAAGAAGCGGACGTACCCGACCAGGCCGAGCGCCGGCTGGTTCACGTCGTCGACGTCACCCCTGTTCGCAGCCGGCCCGGAGTCCATGTGGTCGGAGGGCCGCAACGGGTCGCCGGCGAGGGACGCGCCGTCATCGGTCCGGTCGGTCGCGGCGTCGAGCCCGGTGCCGGTCGAGGCGGCACCCGCCCGGCCACGGCGGGTCTCGTCAGACGATCGGGACATAGCTCTGGATCACCGCCCCGACACTCGACATGATTGCCGACCAGACTCCGCTGACCATGAGCAGACCGATGACGATCAGGATCGCTCCTCCGACGATGTTGACGACGCGCATGTGACGCTTGACCACCCGGATGGCGCCCGATGCCCAACGGGCACCCAGCGCGACGAGCAGGAACGGGATCCCGAGGCCGAAGCAGTAGGCGACGCCCAGCCACATGCCCTGCCAGGCGCTGCCTGCCTGCACGCTGAGCAGGTTGATCGCGGCGAGCGTCGGCCCAAGGCACGGCGTCCACCCCAGCCCGAACACCACGCCGAGCAGCGGCGCGCCGACAAGACCGGTCGCCGGCGTCCACGCCGGCTTGAACGATCGCTGCAGCACGGTGAACCGCCCGACGAACACGAGCCCCATGAGGATCACGACGACGCCGAGGATCTGCGTGATGAGGTTCCGCCAGCGCACCAGCCAGAAGCCCAGGGCTCCGAACACGGTGGTGTACGCCACGAACACGACGGTGAACCCGAGGATGAACAGGAGCACGCCGAGGACGACCCGGCCGCGCCTCCGCCCCCCGTCGGCGACGCCGCCGACGTACCCGAGATAGCCCGGCACGAGCGGGAGCACGCACGGCGACAGGAACGACACCAGCCCGGCGAGCATCGCCACGGGCAGGGCGACGGCCATCTGGCCACTCAGGATCGCGTCGGAGAAGGGGTTCCCGGTGGTCACGTCAGGACTTCCCCGACAGCTCGTCGCTGACGAGGGTGGTGAGGATGCCGGGGCCGTCGACGGCGCCGAGGATGCGTGCCGCGACGCGGCCCTGCTTGTCGAGGACGATCGTCGTCGGCACCGAGTTCGGAGCGATCGTGCCGGACAGGGCGAGCTGCAGGCTGCCCGTGTCGGCGTCGAGCACGGTCGGGTACTCGACGTCGAAGTTCCGCTCGAACGCCTTCGCCGTCGCCTTCTGGTCGCGGACGTTGACGCCGATGAACTGCACGTCCTGTCCCTGGAACTGCTGCTGGACCGTGTTCAGGTGCTTCGCCTCCGCGCGGCACGGCGGGCAGCCCGCGTACCAGAAGTTGAGCACGACGACCGTGCCCGTGAGCGCGGCGCTCGACAGCGCCTTCCCGTCGTCGGACTGGACGTCGAAGTCGACGGGCTCCTGCCGTTTCGCTGCCGAGATCTCGGTCACGGCGCCGTCGCCCGAGATGTAGTTCTGGGTGGTGCCCTTGCCGTACTGGTTCGCCAACTGGTCGTTCGACCCCGACGAACACCCGCTGATCGTGAGCGCCGCGACGGCGACGGCCGTCGCAGCCAGGGTGATGCGTCCGGACCGGCCGGTGCGCCTGGTCGTGTTCACACTGCCCCCCTGTCGACGGCGGCGGTCCGGAGCGGTCCCGCCGGGTCGACGTAGGCGACCTCGACGAAGTGCCCGCCCCCGCCCGATCCACGACGCTCCAGACTGGTGATGCTCGCCAGGTCGCAGCGCCGCTGCCGCGGGTCGTGCCACAGGTGCTCGCCGGCGAGTCGCCGGTGCACCATCCAGATCGGCAGCTGGTGACTCACGAGGACGACATCGCCGTCGTCGACGCTCGCCCACGCCGTCTCGACGGCTGCGAGCATCCGGTTCGCGATCGACGCATAGGCCTCGCCCCAGCTCGGTCGGAGGGGGTTCGCGATCCACCGCCACTCGGTTGGCTGGCGGAGGGACCGTTTCGTGAAGCCGGGCGGCTGCCCCTCGTACCGGTTCGTCGGCTCGATCAGCCGTTCGTCCACCGCGACCTCGAGGCCGAACGCGTCAGCCCACGGCGCCGCGGACTCCTGCGTGCGCTGCAGCGGAGACGCGACGAGACGCCGGACGTCCACACCCGCATCCGCGAAGGACTGCGCGGATGCGGCGGCCATCCGGGCACCAAGCTCGCTCAGCCCGAAGCCGGGCAGGCGACCGTAGAGGACGCCCTCCGGGTTCTGCACCTCGCCGTGACGGACAAGGTGGATTCGGGACGCTGGCATGGCCTCCAGTGTAGGTCGCCGAGCCGCGCCCACCTCCCCCACAGGTGCACACCGGGATGCGGATAGACACAGGAGGAGCGCGAACGGCGGCACCGTTCACCGAGCGCCCGGCGGACAGCCGCCCGCTAGACTCGCTCACCGTGATCGAACGCACCCGCATCGCCGAACTCGCCGCCTCCCCCGACGGCCCCGTCTCCGTGGCCGGATGGGTCGAGACCGTCCGTGATCAGAAGAAGGTGCAGTTCGTCGTGCTGCGCGACGAGACCGGCGCCGTCCAGCTCGTCAACCCGGCCACCCGTGACGCCGCCGAGGGCGACGACGACGCTGCGGGCAGGCTCGCGACCACCGAGACGATCTCCGGCCTGGCGCACGGCACCTTCCTCACCGTCGCCGGCGAGCTGAAGCACGACGAACGCGTCAAGCTCGGCGGGATCGAGGTCAAGGTCGGTGCGCTCGACGTCGTCAGCGCCGCGCTGCCCGAGACCCCCATCGCCGACGACTCCTCGCTCGACAAGCGGCTCGACTGGCGCTTCCTGGACCTGCGGAACCGCAAGCAGAACCTCATCTTCCGCATCCAGACGACGCTCGAGCACGCGTTCCGCACCTACTGGGTGGACCGCGACTACATCGAGATCCACACGCCCAAGCTCATGTCGTCGCCGTCCGAGTCACGCGCCGAGCTCTTCGAGGTGCCGTACTTCGACACGACCGCGTACCTCTCGCAGAGCCCGCAGAACTTCAAGCAGATGGCGCAGCCGGCCGGCTTCGGTGCCGTGTTCGAGATCGGACCGGCGTTCCGCGCGGACCCGTCCTTCACGTCGCGCCACGCGACCGAGTTCACGAGCGTCGACGCCGAGATCAGCTGGGTGTCCTCGCACGAGGACGTCATGGCCATGCACGAGGAGCTCCTCGTGGCGGGGTTCAGCGCCGTCAAGGCCAAGCACGGTGCCGAGATCGAGGCGCTGTTCGGCTTCGAGCTCCAGGTCCCCACGACGCCGTTCCCGCGCATCCCCCTCGCCGAGGCCCGGCGGATCGTGGCCGAGGGCGGCTACGAGATCCCCCGCGCGGACGGCGACCTCGACCCCGAGGGCGAGCGGCGCATCACCGCGCACGTCAAGGAGCACTTCGGCTCGGACTTCGTGTTCGTCACGGACTACGACGCCACGATCCGCCCGTACTACCACATGCGCCGCGAGGACGACCCGTCCGTCACCAACAGCTACGACCTCATCTACAACGGCGCGGAGATCTCGACCGGCGCGCAGCGTGAGCACCGCGTCGACGTCCTCACGCAGCAGGCGATCGACAAGGGCCTCGACCCGGAGGAGCTCGGCTGGTACCTCGACTTCTTCCGGTACGGCGTGCCGCCACACGGCGGATTCGGCATGGGGCTCGCCCGAGTGCTCATGCTCATGCTCGGCGAGGCGTCCATCCGGGAGGTCACGTACCTGTTCCGCGGGCCGACGCGGCTGAAGCCCTGACCTGTCCTGTCCTGACCTGATCTGCTGCGGGCGCGGCTTCCGGCCGGCGCGCACCTGCTGCGGGCGCTGACGAGCGCAGGGCGGCCGGCCCGGCCGGCCGGCCTGCTCAGGCCTCCCAGTCGATCGCGGCGCGGGTCGCGACGAGCTCGCGGATCTGCGCCGCCGCGGCCTGATGGGCGGGATGCACCTGGTACGCGTCGAGCCCGGCGATGTCGTCGAACTCGGCGACCACGGCGACGTCGGCGTTCTTCCCGGGATAGGCGACGTTCTCGACCACGCTGATCGACCGGATCGACGGCACGACGCCGTCGAGCGCCTCCAACAGGGTCCGGATGCGCCCGATCGCCTCGGCGCGCACGACGTCGTCGCGCAGCGACCATGCGACCACGTGCGAGATCATGCGCGGGCCTCCGCGGCGGCGAGCGCCTTCTCCAGCCGGTCCGCATCCACGTGCCAGTTGCTGTGCACGCGGCCGTCGACGAGCACGACGGGGATGTCCTCGGCGTACTCCTCGCGGAGCGCGTCGTCGTCGAGGATGGACCGTTCCACGAGCGCCACACCGGGATGGCCCGCGACGACGCGTTCCACGATCGGGCGAGCGTCGTCGCAGAGGTGGCATCCGGGCTTGGTCAGCAGCGTCACGGTCGGCACGGCCTCAGCGTACCGGGAGGCCCCTTCCAGCGCCTCCCTCCGCCAGCGCCTTCCGCCACGCCTGTCTGCCGCTCCCGCGCCTCGCCGAGCCTCCGCTCCCGCGCCACCCCTGACCACCGCTCCCGCGCCTCCCGCGCAACGCAAAAAGCCCCGGCCGACTGGCCGAGGCTTTCGTGCGTGAAGCTGGTCCTACCGGACTTACTTCTTGTTGCGACGCTGGTGGCGCGTCTTGCGAAGCAGCTTGCGGTGCTTCTTCTTCGCCATGCGCTTGCGACGCTTCTTGATGACAGAACCCATACGGACCTCACTGACGACTGATGTGGACACCGGGTCGGAGACCGCGGAAAATTTGCCTCGGACCAGGGTACCGTACGCCGCGGGGCAAATCGAACTAGGGGCGCTCAGCGGACGAGCTGGGGGCGCTCCGGCGCGGTGCTGGGGGGTGCTCAGCCGACGTCGGCGATGCCGCCGCGCAGCATGTCGGCGACGGCCGACTCGGGCACCCGGAACGACCGCCCGAAGCGGATGGCGGGCAGCTCGCCCGCGTGGACCATCCGGTACACCGTCATCTTCGACACCCGCATCATCTCGGCGACTTCCGCGACAGTGAGGAAACGCACGTCGTCGAAGCTGCCGGTCATGCTCTGCCTTTTTGCGATGAGCCCCGATGAGCCGGAGCAGCGGACCCCGGCGACGCGGAGCTTGGTGCGACCTGAACGGTCACTGTCACTGTAGGAGCGGCGGTGGCGCAAAGTCCACCCCGGATCGCCACCCAGAACGCGCGCCACGGGATTCGGATTCGCTACGAGCCGTCGTCCTCGGAACGCCGGGAGAGCCTCCTGCGGACGGGGTCGACGACCTTGCCCAGGCCGTTCTGCGCACCGCTGAGCGCCGAGGTCGCCCGGTACGACGCCTCCGCCATCACCCGGCCGAGCTCGGTCCCGACCTCAAGCGTCGCCCGTGGGGGGCGGGGTCGCCGCCGCACCGAGACCGGCTGCCCGTCCGGTGTCCACGACGTGGTGGCCGGCGCCGCATGCGCATCGGTGGCCGCGACGAACGGCGCGATCCAGTCCTCGATCGCGAGCAACGGCTCCGGGTCGAGGCGGTAGTAGCGGTGCTGGCCCTCCTCGCGCGTCGTGACCAGCCCGGCGTCGCGGAGCACCCGCAGGTGCTTCGACACCGTCGGCTGGCTGACGCCGAGTCGCGTCACCAGCTCGCCGACGCTGTGTTCCCCGGAGGCGTCGGACGAGTGGGCCGACAACAGGGCGCCGAGCAGCACGCGACGCGTCGGGTCCGCGATCACGCTGAAGATGTCGGCCATGGGGCAAGGCTAACGGCGGCGCGCGCGGATGTACCATGGCGAACCGGCCGCGGAACGCCACGGCCGGCCCACTGGCCGCGGAGGCACCACAGCCATCGGCCGCGGAGGCACCACAGCGGAGGCGAAGACGATGCCAGCACCATCGACGTCGCGACTGCGCCGAGCGGGAGCGTCCGCCACGACGATCCGCGCGCGCTTCTCCACCGCCATCCGCCACTCCCCGTCCCGGTTGGCGATCCTCGTGTTCACCGCACTGATCCTCGCCTTCACACTGCTGTTCATGCTGCCGGTCAGCGCTGCCGACGGCCGCGCCACCGGCTTCGGCGACGCCCTCTTCACGGCGTCGTCGGTCGTGTGCGTGACGGGTCTCGCCACGGTCGACATGGCGAGCCACTGGTCCATCTTCGGCAACGTCATCGTGGTCATCGGGACGCAGATCGGTGCGCTCGGCGTCCTGACGCTCGCGTCGATCCTCGGTCTCGTCGTCACCCGCCGGCTCGGACTCCGGGCGAAGCTCATGGCTGCCGGCGACTCGAACCCGTTCCGAGCGCACGCCGGCGCCGTGCCGGAAGGGCAGGCGATCCGCCTCGGCGAGATCGGCACACTGCTGGCCACCGTCGCGGTGAGCACGCTCTCCATCGAGATCGCGCTCGGGATCTTGCTCCTGCCGTCGGTCCTCGTCGCAGGCGTCCCGTTCTGGGAGGCGGTGGGCGACTCCTTCTATTACGCCGCCATGGCGTTCACGAACACCGGCTTCTCCCCGAACACGAACGGGCTCGCCCCGTTCGAGCACGACTACTGGTTCCTGGCGCTCCTGATGGTGGGCGTGGTGCTCGGGTCCATCGGTTTCCCCGTCATCCGGACGCTCCTCACGCAGTTCCGCCACCCGCGTCGGTGGTCGATCCACGTGAAGCTGACCCTGGCGACCAGCGCGATCCTCCTCGCCCTCGGCGCGTTCGTCTACATCCTGCTCGAGTCCGCGAACCCGCGGACCTTCGGGGGCCTTGGCACGGGCGACACCGTGTTCCAGGCGCTCTTCCTGTCGACGATGACCCGCTCCGGTGGTTTCGCGACGGTCGCGGTCGACCAGCTGAACGGCTCGAGCCTCCTGGTCACGGACATGCTCATGTTCATCGGCGGCGGGTCTGCGTCGACCGCCGGTGGCATCAAGGTCACCACGCTCGCGGTGCTCTTCCTCGCAGCCGTCGCGGAGGCACGCGGCCGCGAGAGCATGGAGGCGTTCGGCCGGCGCATCCCGAGCGACGTCCTGCGGCTCGCCGTCGCGGTCAGCCTCTGGGGCGCCACGATCATCGCCGTGGACACCATCGCGCTGCTGCAGGTGACGGACCAGTCCCTCGACCACGTCCTGTTCGAGGTCATCTCGGCGTTCGCGACGTCTGGGCTGTCGACGGGTCTCTCCGCCCAGGTCGGCGATGCGGGCAAGATCATCCTGTCCGCGACGATGGTCCTGGGCCGCGTTGGTACGGTGACCATCGCCGCCGCCCTCGCTGCAAGCCAGAGCCGGCAGCTGTTCACCAGACCCGAGGAGAGGCCGATCGTTGGCTGACAGGTATTCATCGAAGGACGGCGTCATCTCACACGACGCGCCGGTACTCGTCATCGGGTTGGGGCGCTTCGGCGCAGCGACGGCCGGACAGCTGGAACGGCAGCAGCGGGACGTGCTCGTCGTGGACACCGACGCCGGTCTCGTCCAGAAGTGGTCCGACCGGGTCACCCACGCCGTGCAGGCCGACGCGACGGACATCGACGCACTCCGGCAGATCGGCGCGCAGGACTTCGCGATCGCCGTGGTCGGGGTCGGCTCGCTGCTCGAGGCGAGCGTGCTCATCACCGCGAACCTCGTCGACCTCGGCATTCCACAGATCTGGGCGAAGGCGATCAGCCGCTCACATGGAACGATCCTGTCGCGCATCGGCGCGAACCACGTCGTGTATCCGGAGCGGGAGGCGGGTGAGCGGACCGCGCACCTCGTCTCCGGCCGGATGCTCGACTTCATCGAGTTCGATGACGACTTCGCCGTCGTCAAGATGTTCCCGCCACGCCCGATCCGCGGCAAGGACCTCGGCACGAGCGTCATCCGGACACGCTTCGGGTTGACCGTCCTCGGCGTCAAGGCGCCGGGCGAGCCATTCCAGCCGGCGACCCCCGGCACCCTCGTCGGCGAGAACGACCTCATGATCGTGTCCGGCTCCACGGCCGACATCGAGCGGTTCGCCGCTCTCGAGTAGCCGCGCAGGAGGTGCGTGCCGGCCGGCGCCCGGCTGGCCGGCGACCGGCTGGCCTGCGCCGACCCCGGCTGGCCGGCGGCCGGCGCCCGGCTGGACGGCGGCTCCTGCCCGCCGCTTATCTGCCGACCTCCCTCCTCCTGTCGGTAATTCAGGAACCCGACGCGCGCCTCCAGGTTCGAGCCCGTAGAAGACGCAGAACGCCTGAATTCCCACCCCTTGGAGGCACCGCCGCGACCGCTGCGGGCCCAGGCGCCCCGGCGCCGGAGCGCGCGGAACCGTCGCACCGCGGCGCCCCGGCTTCCCCGGCCCCGGCGTGTCCGGCCCGGGCCAGCGCTGCCACGTCCGCGGCGCCTCCAGCCCGGACCAGCGCTGCCATGTCCGCCGCGCCTCCTGCACACGGCCCGCACGACACTCGCCCACCTACCGGCAATTCAGGAACCCTCCGCGCCAGGAGGCGATTCCCACGCCCGCCGACACAGAACGCCTGAATTCCGGACACCGAAGCGCCGCCGCGGCGTCTGCGGCCTAAACCAGCACTCCCGGCCCCGGCCAGCACTCCCGCTTCCACCGCACCTCCGGCACACGGCCCCACCGACGCCTCCCCGCCGACAATTCAGGAACCCGGTGCACCACGAGACGACGCCCGCGCGCGATCAGCACAGAACCCCTGAATTCCCGACATCAGCGACAGGCGCTGCGACACCGCCCCGGCGCCTCCGGCCCAAACCGGTGCTCCCGGGGTGAGTCTCTTAGCGTGGTGTCACTTCCCGCGGTGCTCTCGTCGTCGTTGACGTAGAGGGGCCATCGTGGGAACCCCAGTTGTTTCCGGCAAGAAGCAAAGAAGTGATCCCACGATGACCCACAA